>QWCH01000289.1_pt1 | contig 93440 bp, 73 predicted proteins | sample 1972671 | NCBI WGS metagenome assembly QWCH01 (sample SAMN09866713, study PRJNA288562) | Human gut metagenome isolate term3_stool, whole genome shotgun sequencing... | isolation source: gut | host: Homo sapiens | place: USA: California
TACTTATCTAACTCCTCAAATAGAGAGTCAATGGAATCAAAGATTGGCCTTTCTCCATTTTTTATAGATTCTTTAATTTCTTTTACTTCAGCTTTTAAACTTTTTATGACATGCTCTGGATAGATTGTAACTGGAACAAGTATAATTTTTCCATTTTCTTCAGTTACCTCAAATTGGTCGCCTTGATTTAATTCCATAGAGTTTACTATGTCTTTTGGTATAGTGACTTGTGATTTAGCTTTTAGTTCAACTAACATAACAAAACCTCCTTAGTTAGAAATTCGTACTTTCTAACTAAATTATATTTTTGTCTAAGAAAAAAGTCAATAGAAGTAGTGGAATTCATTGTAGTATAATTATTACAAAAGACGTGTCCATCTAATAAGTTTTGAGAGAGGTGTTTTATGACTTTATTAAAAATAACACTTATCCCAGTAGGACTAGCTTTTATTATTTTTGGTTATTTAATTTATTTTAAAGAAAAATATAATTTGATTAATGGCTTTGAAGGGGATTTTAAATCTGGAAGAAAAACAGAATCTTATGCTAAGAAGGTAGGATTAATAGAGCTTGTTATTGGAATCATTTTTGTTTTAATTGGAATTGCTGTGATTATAATAAAATAATCGCCGCTAATTTATACTTCGAGACCTATAAATAGAAAAGTTTACTTGTTATACTTAGTTATAAGACAATCTATGAAGTATGTATTATTCTTATAACTTGCATTGAATATTTTATCTTCATAGCAATTATATATTTAATAAGTAGAAGGGATAAAAATTATATTTTCAATAAAAATTATAAAACTCATTTTAATATATCGAGTCTTATATAGGGGGGAGAGAATGGATATATTTTTAGTGACAGTTAGAATTTTGTTAGCGGCATTTTTGGGAGCTATTATTGGTATAGAAAGGGAAACTAAAAAGAGGGCGGCTGGTTTTAGAACCCATATTATTGTTAGTGTTGGCGCCTGCTTAATTATGCTTATAGGAATAAATGGATTTGGAAAAATATCTGACAATGTAGGGCAAGATACTGCACGTCTTGCAGCTCAAGTTGTAAGTGGGATTGGTTTCTTAGGTGCAGGCACTATACTCCAAACCAAGAACAGGGTGTCAGGTCTTACCACAGCTGCGACCCTATGGCTATCTGCAGCTATTGGACTTGCAGTGGGTATTGGATTTTATGAAGGAGCAGTAATAGCAACTGTAATTTGCCTCGTGACCTTGATATCATTAATGGGTGTTAGTGATTTTATAAATGATAGGACAAGAAAGTCTTACATAATGTTATTTGATACTAATAATTATGATGAAGAGAGCCTTCTAAACTTTGCTTCGAAAGAGGGCGTTGAAGTTAGGAAATTTGATATAATTGATGAGGACATAGATGATAAATTAATGATTAAAGTAACCTTGTTTTTCCACAGAAATTATAATATAGATAAATTTTTTAAAAAATTAGAATCAGACTATCACTTGAAGTCAGTTAAGTTGAGTAAGCAAAGAAGTTAAGATAAAAATTTTTACGAGTTGATTGAAAATAAAGTAATCAATGAATAAGAGTAAGGCAAAGCATCCACTTATGTGGGTGCTATTTTTATTTTTAAAATTCATATTGAAGGCATCAAAGCTTTATCCTTACATTAAAATAAAAATTTAAAAATCATTAGACCTTAAAGAAAAATAAAAAACAAAAATCATAAGCTAAGTATATTCTCCTAGTTTTCTAATAGAATTTAATTTTTTCAAGTTGTATAATTAAGGCGATAATAAATATCATTTAAAGTTATAAAGGAGTTTTCTATGAACTTACATACCTGCATCTTAATTGGTCTTTTGGGATCTATCACAACGTTTATGGGAGATATGTTCCTCTATTATGACCGCAAGGATTATGATACGAAGGACAAGATAAATAGCATAATTGAAATAATGAAAAATCTCGGCACAAAGAGATTATATCTGGGTGGCATCTTAGGACCTCTAGGATCATTTTTATATTTGCTTGGATCCTATCACATGGTCTTAGCCAGCCAAGAAAAATTTTTAAAACTTGCTTGGATTTTATTTTTAATAAATTCTCTTGGAATAGTTTTTGGAGGAGCCTATCATCTTCAATTTGCCTACTTAGGTCTCTTGTCAAGACACGAGGGCAAGGAAGCCTTTGATGAGTTTTTAAAATTTTTAAAATTTCAAGCCAAGTTAGTTTTTGGATTTATGGGTCTTGGCAACCTAGGTCTTGCAATAATGATTCTTTTTGGCTTGACGATTTTTCCAAGATGGCAAGTCTTACTTAGTCCCCTAGTTCTTGTTACTCTAACTCCACTTCTTGGGAAATTGCCAAGAGGTCTACACATGATTATCTGTGGTGGCTGGTTCAATTTAATTTATTTTATTTACTACTTATCTTTATTTATAAACCATACTAATATGAATTTATAAGATTATAAAGTAAAGGGTTAGAATCATTATTTTAGTTGATAAAGGGGAATTTTATAAAATTTATTATTTAAAGGAGGAATGTTTATGAAACAATCAAATTTTATTGATAACAAGAAAACAAAGCCTGACTATAGAAACTGGGTTCCTGTAAGTTTACTTAGGAATTTCATCGGAGGGACTATAATTACTTTTATTCTCTTTATAATTTTCGCAGGGACAGACCTTGTTTTCAGTGGAAGTCTTAGGATTATCTGCGGAATTATTTTAGGAATTGGAGTCTTAATACTTCTATTTTCTTCAATTATGCTTTCCTTTATGTATCGAAGCTTTGACTATAGGGGTAAGAGGAAACTCGCCAAAACTATTATAGAAGGTGTGGCTCAATATGTTGAGATACCAGATGGTGGAGTTGGACTAGATGTAGGATGTGGCAGCGGTGCACTTACCATAGCTTGTGCAAAAAGAAATCCAAAAGCGACCATGGTGGGCTGCGATATTTGGAGCGGTTCATACAAAGTGGAGTTTTCTAAAAAGATTTGTGAATACAATGCAAAGGCTGAAGGTGTTTCTAATGTGAGATTTGAAGAGGGCAATGCAGTGAAACTTCCCTTTGAAGATGAAAGCTTCGATGTGGTGACAAGCAACTACGTTTATCACAATATAATGGGACATAATAAGCAGAAATTACTATTGGAAACTTTGCGTGTTCTTAAAAAAGGTGGCGTTTTTGCCATACATGATTTGATTAAGAAATCAAATTACGGAGATATAGAAAAATTTATCGAAGAACTTAAAAAAGAAGGATACAAAGATATAAAACTAATAGACACAACAAGGGGAATATTTATTGACCCCAAGGAAGCTAAGTTGTTAGGCCTTTCTGGTTCAAAAATTTTTATTGGAAGGAAGTAGAAATATAAAAGTAATTATTATTAGGCTAGAAGACTTTTATAAGCTTAAAGCTTATGTGGAATAAGAAGCTTAAGGATAGCGGCAATTAACCATGGACTTGTTAAAACAAGAAGTCATATAAGGATAAGGCCTTTAAGATTTTAAATCTTAAGGGCCTTGTTTTTTACAAAAATTATTTTTACAGAATTTTGATAAAGAGAAGGAAAAATCTCTAAAAAATTTTAAATTTATTGACATCTATCGAGCCTCGATATATAATTCAATTATCGATAGTCGATACTAAAGGAGGTAAGATTATGTTAAAGGCAAGATACTTAACTTATACAAATTTTGGACTTTTTGAAAAGTGGTATGAAGACATGGCAAAGAAGGGCTGGCAAATTGAAAAAATTATTTTTCCCTTCATCCACAAGTTTAAAAAAGCTGAACCAGAAGATGCCAGATATAAAGTTTCTCTTGGACCTAATGAAGGATCCTTCTCTGCCTTCTCTAAGGATGAATTAAGGGACTTTGATGAGATGGCAGGAGATTTTGGTTGGCATCTTGTAGACAGGACCTTCAACATAAACATCTATAAGCTTGATGAAGGAAGCCGAGACTCCCTTTATAATGATGGAAAGGACGAAATTGAAATTTTAAAGAAGGGCGTGAGGGGCGAAATAATTTCTCTTAACATAAATTTCATTGTTTTTGCTTTCCTATCTTTCTTTTTAATTTCTCAATTTTTATCCAGTGACATATTTTACTCCAACTACATAATATTTATGGGTCCGGCTGTTATTTTATTCCTTCTTTTGGATGCCTTGGCTCTGGGAGATTATATATTTTTTAAAAAGAGAAATAAGGATGTAAAAAGCATAAGTGAAATAAAATTTTCAAGATTTACTTTTTCTAAGGGCTTTGTCTTAATATTTTATATTCCACTTATTTTAATAATACTTGCATTTACATCAGACTTTTTGCTTCCTAGCGAAGATTCAAATTCTTTTGTAATGCTAATAAGTTTGTTGCCAACTCTTATTATGCTTTCTTTTATTTATTTCTATCGCAAAAAAATTAAAGCCATGAACATAAAAAGAGGCGAGAAAAAATTTATTTTAATCGCAATGGTAGTTTTATTTTTTTTAATTACCAATGTATTTATATTTACCTTAATTGATAAATTATCAACTGCTAATGAAGTTGAAAGCCAAGTTGTGGGAGATTTTATCAAGACTAGGGAAAGGAAAAGTTTCTTAACAGAAAGCTGCGATTATTATTCATCAGAAAAAAACAATCTTGGCATAAGAAAGACTGTGGTAAAGTCACAGGACCTTGCAGGTAATTTATTTGAAAGAATATTAAAAAATTCTATGAAGCACCCTTATAGGGCTGACTATGTTAAGGACATTTCAGAGGATTATCCCTATGACAGGACTTATATCTTATCTGGCGAAGAAGACTATTTGATTCTATACAAGAATGTGGTCTTAGAAGTAAATGGAAACTTCCGAGATGAAAAAGTCCAAGAAGAGATTGCAAGGATTCTGGAGGTGTAAGCATGGCAAGAGACCAATTTCAAACCCTAACAGAGCCCATGTACTTCACCATCTTGGCACTAGGTCAAGTAAGAAATGGGGCAGAGATAACAGCCTGGGTAAGCGAAATCACAGGAGGAAGAATAAACTTAGGGCCAGGAACCCTCTATGCCCTCTTGGCACAGTTTTTAGAAAATGATTTTATCACAAGAGTTGAAGTGGACAAGAAGGGAAAATATTACAAGATAACCGATGAGGGACGAGAACTTCTTGAAGAAGAAGTGAAGAGACTTAGGCTTTTAATAGATAACTACGAAAATCATTTTGACAAGTGATTTAGAAAAGTAAATTACAAAATAAATTTTTTAAGATAAATTATAAAATTTAGAAGGTAAATTAATATAAAAAAGCAACTTATAATCTGTTACAATGGTATTATAATAAAGCAAATAAAGGAGGATATTATGAGATTTGAAAGTAAAGTTCTTGTTATTACAGGAGCTTCATCTGGTGTAGGAAGAGCTGCCAGCCTTATGGCGGCAAGTGAAGGGGCAAAAGTTTATTCCTTTGCAAGAAGAAAGGAAAAGTTGGAAGCTCTAGCTGAAGAAGCAAAGTCCTTGGGCTACAAGGGAGAAATAATTCCTGTTCCAGGTGACGTGTCTAAGCAAGAAGAAGTGGATAGACTTTTTGAAAAAGTAAAAAATGAAAATGACAAGCTAGATGTCCTCATTGCCAACGCTGGCATAATGGATAAGTTTGAACCAGTAACCCACTGCCAAGAAGAAACTTTTGACAGAATCTTTGAAGTTAATGTAAAGGGATCCTTTAGACTCTTTAAGGCTGCTATCCCTCTAATGAAAGATGGAGGTTCAATTGTTGCAACAACATCAATAGCAGGTGTAAGAGGTGGCAAGGCAGGAGTTGCTTATACAATGTCCAAGAGTGCCATCCATGGTCTAGTGAGAAACACTGCTGCCATGTATGCCAATGACAAAATTCGCTGCAACGCTGTAGCACCTGGTGGAATAGCAACAGAAATCCTAGAAAACTTAAATGATGTCGACGAAAAGGGAATTGAAGTTGTAATGAGGGGACCAAAGCTTGACAAGATGGTGGCAAGCGCAGAAGAAATTGCTGCAAATCTTCTCTTCCTTGCATCAGACCAAGCATCTAATATCAATGGACAAATTTTAGTTTCAGACGGCGGACTTACTAACATGTAATTTTATTTTAAATTTTAAGGGTTCATGCAAGATTTTTGCATGGATCTTTTTTTATTTAAAGACAAGCTTAGGAGGCTTTTAATTATCTAACTACAGATAGGAAAAGGGGCAAGTATAAATTAAGAGTCAAAGAACTAAGCTACTTTGATAAGCCTAATATTTTGCTAGCAAGCTAGAGGCTCCAAGCATATGTACTAGATTGAAAATATTTTTCATTTAACATATAATTCCCTTAGAAATTAGCAATATTTTAAAGCAAGTCTATCTAGTTAAGAGGAGACATAAAAAATTTTAGCAAGGGTTAGGTAAATGGATTTTATAGAAGTAAACAAAGAAAATAAAAAGACAATACTACTTATACATCCTCTGGGATTTAATGCAGAGGCCATGAAAAATTTAATAGCTGATAAGTTGCCAAGTGATTATAGATATATAATTCCAGAACTCGCAGGTCATGGCAAGTCGAAGGAAGTATTTAAGTCGACTGAGATTGAAGCGAAAAAAATTGAAAACTACCTATTAGAAAAGGGCATAAGAGAAATAGACTTAGCCTTGGGGGCATCCTTGGGCGGACTTGTTCTCTTGAACTTATTAAATTCAAAAAAAATAAAATTTAATAAGTCAATATTTGAAGCTTGTTCCCTGTCAGAAGGATCCAAAATAAAGGAAATTTTGGCTAGAAAGTTTGTAATGGATAAGCAAAAGAAGGCTCTTAAGGATAGGAAGTTCGCCCTAGATGAAATTGAAAAATTTTATGGCAAGCAGTGGAGCAATATTATTGCAGACACTCTTATTGGCATGGATAAAAAAAGTGTGACCAACCTTGTCAAGACTTTTGTTTATGTAAAAGTCCCTAAGCTATCCAAGGCAGACCAAGAAAAATGTATTTTTTGTTACGGGTCAGAAGAATTTAATTTAAAGGATTCAAGGAAAATCCTTGAGAAGAAACTTCCCAATGTAAAAGTAAAAATTTGGAAGGGCTTTAACCACTGCGAAATCCTAGCAAGGAATAACTCATACTATTGCAGATTTTTAGAGGGCGAGTTAGGTTAAAAAGAACTAAAAAAACACATAGAAAATTATAGGCAGAAAAAACATAGGCTGAGGAAAAGTTGGAAAATTTAAATGATGTCGACGAAAAGGGAATTGAAGTTGTAATGAGGGGATCAAAGCTTGACAAGGTGCTGGCAAGCCCAGAAGAAATTGCTGCAAGTATTCTCTTTCTTGCATCAGACTGAGCATATAACATAAACGGACAAATTTTGCTTTCAGGCAGCGGACTTACTAATATGTAATTTTATTTTGAATTTTAAGGGTTCATGCAAGATTTTTGCATGAATCTTTTTTATATAAAGCTCTTGACTTCAAAGTAAATCAATAGGAGTATGAAAAGAAGAAATTGATGAGCAGATGTGATAAAATAAAATTACAAATGAGATTACAAGGGGGATATTATGTCAGATAATAAAAAAATTGCCATTCAAGAAACTTACGGCGAAAGATTTCAATACTGTTGGGGTTGTGGACCTAAAAACCACGAGGGTATGCACCTAAGATCTTATCCATCTGAAGATGGAAGTGAGTGCATCGCTAAGGTTACTCCTGATTCCGTTTACACTGGGGGAGTTCCTGCCAATTTATTTGGTGGAATGATTGCCATGATCTTCGACTGCCACGGAACTGCTTCTGCTGCTTGGTTTAAGCACAGAGACCTTGGCCTTGAACTTAATGAGAACACAGTTATTGGAAGATTTATAACGGCAAGACTTGAAGTGGACTTCAAAAAGCCAACTCCAATGGACAAGGAAGTTACAGTTACTGCTACTGCTGAAGAAATTGGTGAGAGAAAGGTAATTGTAAACATGGTAATGGAAGCTGATGGCGAAGTTCGTGCTAAGGCAAGGATGGTTGCTGTTGGTGTAAAAGATAATATGTAAATTATTAGGAGACAAGTTCTCCTAATTTTTTTGCAAATTTTTTTGAATTACTTATAATGTAAAAAAAGATTATTAGGAGGTAGCCTATGACCTTAAAAGATAAAAAATTTTTATATATTTTTCTTTACTTACTTTCCTTTGGGCAAGTCCTTGGGGCCTTAATTTTAATTAATAAAATTGAATTTATTCCAATGATTAACAACGTCCTACTTGGTCTTTGCTTTTTAGTTTTCTTTGGCCTACAAATTTTTTCTATCTATAAGATTTTAAATTTTAAGTTTAACAAGTACTTAAAGGTCCTTGTGGGTCTAATCTTAATAGGACTTTGTATCATCTCGATGGCTTATATACTGATGGCCTTTGCTTTTGCTGGCAAAGAAAATCGACAAGTTGCCTATGATGATGAAAATTTTTACATCTTAAATGTTGGCTGGTTTGACCCAGTTTATGAAGTCTACAGAAAAAAGATCATCACCATGGATAAGCTAAGTGAAGATGAAATTAAAAATACCTTTGCTGATTTAAATAAGATTGAGGACGATGAGACAAGGGATATTTTAAAAATTTTGATTTATGGAAGGGAAGGTCTTGATGGTGAGAGACCAGGGGAAGAAAATAAAAATCAAGATTTAGAGGAAGTAAAAGAGAATGAGGAAGTAGTAAAAGATAACAAGGAAGAGCTATTAAAAAACTTTGAAGCCTCTGACGCCATAAAGATAGAAAATTCTGACTACGGCCTACTTGAAGTTGATAGGGCAGGAGCAAGGTCACGTTGGTTCCTTGTAAAAATTTCTGGCGACAAGATGAAATTTATATCTGAACTTGAAGAGACAAGTCCAAAAGCTTCTGGAAGGATGGATAAGGATGGCGTCATCCATTTGGAATTCAATGACATAAATAATAATAAGACCACTTACATTTCAAAAGATGGTGGAAGGACCTTTGAAAAAATAAAGAGTCAGTGATGGAAATCACTGATTTTTTAATGGAAAATTTATCCTAAGAAGAGCAACACAAGAGGAATTCATCTAAAATAAAAGTTAGTAGAGGAAGTTATACTAAATAATTCTCAATAAAGAAATATAGACGAGGCAAGAGTTAGGTCACTGGGAGGCAGATGTAGTAGAGTCAGACAGACTAGATCATGAAGGGGAAAGCGGATATTGTTTCGGAACTTTACAGAATGCCTTCAAATAATCAATTACAAGAGAGCATAAGCTCTCTTTTTTATTTGACCTACATATATAAATTATAGTTGACAATTTTACTAGGTATTTTTATAATCTTAGTTAGGATCGCCTAATTAATGTAAGTTTATCAATTTTAAATTTAAAGGAGAAATTTATGAAAAAAATATTTTTAGCACTGGCACTTATGCTTTGTTTGACGGCTTGTACGCCAAAGGCTAATGATGCTAATGCTAATTCAAAAAGTAATAGTCAAAGACAGACACAAGATACAGGAAAGAAAAAAGTTACTGTTACTACTTCTTTTTTATACGACATGACAAAGACTCTTGCTGGAGATTTTGTTGATATTGATTTAATCATTCCAGCAGGGGAAGACCCACACCTTTATATTCCAAAGACTAATGATGCTAAGAAAATTGAAAAGGCTGACCTGGTTTTATTCCACGGTCTTCACTTTGAAGGAAAGATGGTAGATATTCTAGAAAAATCTGGTGTAAATCTTTCAAAAAACTTCCCAAAAGAAAAGCTTGGAGAAATGGACCAAGATGGAGAAATTATTGTTGACCCTCACTTCTGGTTCGATATTTCCCTCTACAAGATGGCTACAGAAAATGCAGCCAAGGCTCTTTCTGACTTAGTACCTGACCACAAGGCTGAAATTGAAGAAAATTTAAAAAATTACTTAGCAAAGCTTGATGAACTTGATGAATACAACAAGAAAAAGCTTGATGAAATTCCAGCTGCACATAGGTATCTAATAACTCCTCATGACGCTTTTAATTATTTCTCAAGAGCTTATAATATTAAAGTTGTTGCTCCTCAAGGTGTTTCAACTGACTCTGAAGTTGCGAATAAAGATATTGAAAAAACTGCTAACTTTATAGTTGAGAAAAAAGTTCCTGCAATTTTTGCTGAATCAACAACTGACCCTGCAAGAATGGAAAAGTTAAGGGAACTATGTGCTGCTAAGGGCTTTGATGTAAAGGTTATTAGTGGAGAAGGCCACGAACTTTTCTCTGACTCCCTAGCACCAGAAGGACAAGCTGGAGATAATTTTATTGATATGTATAAGCACAACATTGATTTAATCGTGGATAATTTAAAATAGGTGATTAAATTGAAAAATGATGTAATTATAAAGGTTGAAGACTTGACTATAGCCTATGACGACAAGCCAGTAATCTGGGATAATGATGTGGATTTTATAAATAATTCCATCACTGCAATTATTGGTCCCAATGGAGCAGGTAAATCAACTCTTCTAAAGGGAATCTTGGGGCTTAAAAACATTTTATCTGGCAAGGTTGAAATTATGGGCAAATCTTTAAAAGAAGTTCAAAAAGAAATTGCCTATATCCCCCAATCGTCTTCAGTCAACTGGGACTTTCCTACAACTGTTTTTGACGTTGTCTTAATGGGAAGGTATATCCACTGTGGCTGGATTAAAAGGCCTAGCAAGAAGGACAAGGAAATTGCCAGGGCAGCTATAGAAAAAATTGGCCTTTCGGAATTTGAAAATAGGCAAATTTCTCAATTGTCAGGAGGGCAAAAGCAAAGAGTTTTTATAGCCCGCGCCATTGCATCTGATGCCAGCATATTTTTCATGGATGAACCTCTTGCTGGTGTTGACAAAAAAACCGAAGGTATAATAATGGGTTTTTTAAAGGAATCACAGAGAAATAAAAAAACTTCTATTGTGGTCCACCACGATTTAAATACAGTGGATAAATATTTTGACCACTTGGTTATTTTAAATAAAAAGATTCTTGCCCAAGGCAAGGTCTCAGAAGTCTTTACCAAGGAAAATATTGAAAGGGCCTTTGGAGGCGAGATAAATGTTTAAAATTGACGTTTTAACTTCCTATAGCTTTTTAGTTGTAGCTATTGGGACCCTACTTCTGGCAATTTCTTCTGCTGCCTTAGGGACTATTACAGTCTTGAAGGGGCAGTCCCTCATAGGTGATGCCATAGGGCACTCAGCCTTTCCAGGTCTTGTCCTTGCTTTTATGGTTTTTTCTTCGAGAAATCCTGTTATCCTTTTATTTGGAGCAATTTTCTCAGGATCCATTGCCTTTATCTTAATTCAAGTCATAAATAAGAATTCAAAGCTTGGTCTTGATACAATTTTAGCTATTGTCCTATCCTCTTTCTTTGGCCTTGGTATGGCACTTAAGTCCCATATCCAAGGAAATCCAAACTACAGGGGTGCATCTCAATCAGGCCTATCTAACTATATATTTGGTCAAGCTGCCTACATGATGGAGACTGACGTAAAAATTATTCTTGTAATTTCTATTGCAGTTTTACTACTCATAACTTTGTTTTATAAGGAGATCAAGGTCTTTATCTTTGATGAAGTCTATGCCAAGACCATTGGCATAAACGAAAAATTTATCTATGCAGTTATTATGATTTCTGCCATGAGTTTAATTGGGACAGGACTTAAAATAGTTGGAGCAATTTTAATTTCATCACTCTTAATAGTCCCTGCCATTGCAGCCTTACAGTGGTCTAACGACTTCTTTAGGGTAATGGCTATTGCGAGCTCTCTTGGAGGATTTTCTGCAGTCCTTGGTACCTATATATCAACAGTTTATGACGGCATGAGTACAGGGGCGACTATTATTGTAATAATGACAAGTCTTGCCTTTTTATCTCTTCTATTTGGACCTAGGGGTCTTATAGCAAAGTACAAGAGAAGGAGGACCTACAAATGAATATAATGATTTTTATTATTTTATTTATGACAGCCCTAAGCTGCGCTGGAATTGGTTCTTTCCTAATGCTTAGATCTCTTTCCATGCTAACAGATGCCATAAGTCACTCTGTCCTTTTAGGTATAGTTCTTGCATATTTTATAACGAAGGACATTGAATCGCCTATACTAATACTTGGAGCCGCAGTCTTTGGGCTTATCACTGTATACGCGATAGAAAGCTTATCCAACACTGGACTTGTAAAAAACGACGATGCAGTTGGGATAGTCTTTCCACTTTTCTTTGCCCTTGCAGTAATTTTAATTACAAAATTTGCAAGAAATGTCCACCTAGATACTGACGTCGTCCTAATGGGTGAAGTAATACTTGCACCACTTAACACAATAACTATCTCAGGCTTTGAACTTCCAAAGGCCTTAGTCCTATCAAGTGGAATGTTTATTGTAAATACTTTATTTATAGTGGTCTTTTTTAAGGAGTTAAAAGTTACAAGCTTTGATCCAGACTTCGCAAGTATAAGCGGTTTTTCGTCAAAGTTATTGTTTTATGCCCTTATGAGTCTTGCATCATTAAGTGCTGTAATTTCCTTTGACAGCGTAGGCGCTATACTTGTAATATCCTTCTTTATTACACCTGGTGCAACTGCCTATATTATAAGTAAAGACTTAAAAAAGATGCTTTTCTTATCAGCAATATTTGCCTTTATAAACTGTATGTTGGGCTTCTTAGTGGCGACTTATTTAAACCTTTCTATGTCAGGAACAACTGCTGCTATGGCAGGTCTAGTGTTTTTACTAGTCTTAATCTTTAACAAGAATGGAATGATTGGACAAATTTATGTAAGACATCAGAATAGGATGCTTATAAAGGCCTATTCTATTTTAATCCACATAGGTTCTCACCAAGGAAGAGAAGAAGAGAAAGCAGAACTTGGTGCAGACTCTATAGCCAAGCACTTAAATTGGGACAAGGCAACAACTGATAAAAATATTTTCTATTTAACTAAGAAAAAACTCATAAGTTTAAATTCTGACAAAATGATTTATGAGCTGACTTCTTTGGGGTATAATAAATATACATCACTTTTAGAGGAGTTTAATATCAAATGAGCCCAAGCAAGGAAGATTATATAAAAAATATTTTTAAAGATATAGAAGAAAGAGGCTACTCTCTAAATAAAGATCTTAGTTTTTATTTAAAAGTCTCCAAGCCTTCTGTCACAGAAATGATAAAAAAATTATCAGAAGAAGGCCTAGTCTATGTAGAAAATCAAAAAATTTATCTCACAAGGGATGGGGAAAAAATCGCCAAAAAATTAATTTCCATCCACAGGTTATGGGAGCAGTTCTTAGAAAAAGTCCTAGACTTTGACGAAGATGAAATCCACGACCAGGCTGACCTCTTAGAGCATGCAACAGGAGATAAGCTAATGGAAAGCTTAAATAAACATTTGGACTATCCAAAAATATGTCCCCATGGGCAAAAAGTGTATATAAATCTAGAAGATTAAAAAGGTGCTTAGATTTTTCTAGGCACCTTTAATTATTTTTGTTTTACCATAAGGGGCAGGGCCTAGAAGAAAACTTTTTGGTTTCTTAGCATAGGTCTTGCATTTGACTTGACAATTGGTCTTTGGAAAAATTATTGAAGTTGCGAACAAATTTTGGTACTATAAATGTAACCAAACACACTAGGTGATTTAATGGAAATAGAAAATGTAGTAATAGAAAATAAAATTGCTGAGTACAGAAAAGAGCTTGGACTCTCTCAACACAAGCTAGCCAAGGCTGTGGGACTCAAGAGGAGATCAATCATGGCCTACGAGAACAACACCATTAGTCCAACTCTTGAAACAGCCTACAAGATCTGCAAGGTATTGGGCAAGGACATCAAGGAAGTTTTTATATTTAAGTGAGGTTTTTTATGGGATTATTATTTAACGACAAGAAGGAATTTAGTGACAAGGTTGAAAAAATATTTGGAGATAGGGACAAGTACCTTGTAGCCTTTAAGGCCAATGACCTAAAGACAGGACTGGCTAAGCTTATGATAATAGGTGGGCTCTTCTACACTATGGATTCGTCAAGGACCTTTGTCCTCTACTTTAGCCCTAAGGGTCTTTATGAAAGTGAAATTTCTAACTCAACAAAGAGGGACTTCTACCTAATGCCTTGGAATGAAATCGAAGACTTTGAAGTTGATGAGAAAAATAACAAAGCCATTATAAGTCTAAGGCACTTGGGCAAGAAGGTAATGTATGAAGTTGACTTCAAGGGCAGGATTTTTGAAGGCAATAAAGAGAGATTTGTGGAATTAAAATCAAAGGATTGGAATAGGATTTAAAAATATGGAGACAGAAAGACTTATTATTAGAAGATGGACACTTGATGATGCGGAGTCCTTGTTTGACTATGCCAAGGACCCTGAGGTTGGACCAGTTGCAGGTTGGCCTGCCCACAAGACTATTGAGGATAGCCTTAGGACAATAAAAAATGTTTTTAATGGAAAAGAAGCCTATGCACTTGCTCTCAAAGAAAGTAATGAGGCAATAGGGGCAATTGAATTGAAGTTAAGAGGCAATACCAAGCTCACAGATAGGGATGATGAGTGCGAGCTTGGTTATTGGCTAGGCAAAAAATTTTGGGGAAGAGGACTTATGCCTGAAGCTGCAAGAGAAATCTTGAGACATGCTTTTTGCGACTTGGGCATGACCAAGGTTTGGTGTGGTTATTACACAGGAAATGAAAAATCGAAGAGAGTCCAAGAAAAGTGTGGCTTTATTCCTCAAAAAGTAATAAGAGACGAATACCTTCCTCTCATGGATGAGAAGCGAGATGTAAATGTCAACTTGCTTACGAGAGAAGAATTTTTAAAGAAAGAAGGATAAGATGGGAATTATTTTTGGACTTATTGCAATATTTTTTGCAACTAAGAATGTCTTGGCTTGGTCAAGGGGCATGGACTCCTCTAAGGATTGCTTCCTCAGCATGGCCTTTACCTGCCTTGCAATTTTTTCTTTCTATAACATGGGAGCAAACTTTTTAATTAAGGAAGATATTGCTGGTGCCCTTGATGTAATACCCACAATAAGGGGGACCTTGCTTGCATGCACTCTTGGGTCAATATTAATTAATGGTGTGACTATTTTTAAGAAGAAGTAATTTTATTATAAGTAATTTTTGGAGCGAAGAAGATGAAGGAAAAAAAATTTTCAAGGGCAATGACCTTTATAATTTTATTTGGAATTGTAAGTCTCTTTTCAGACATGACCCATGAAGGGGCATCAAGCATTAGGGGAGCCTACCTTGCCCTACTTGGTGCATCAGCAGGCACCATTGGATTTATATCAGGTCTTGGAGAACTCATTGGCTACTCCATGAGGTATGTCTTTGGAAAAATAACTGACAGGACAAGAAAGTATTGGCCCATGGTAATCTTTGGATACATATTAGACATCTTAGCAGTCCCTGCCCTTGCCCTTGTGGGCGAAGGAGGTTGGATTGCCGCTGCGGCACTACTTGTAATCCAAAGAATGGGTAAGGCAATCAAGAAGCCTGCCAAGGATACTATCATGTCCTTTGCTGCTAGCCAAGAGGGAGTAGGCAAGTCCTTTGGAATCCAAGAGATGTTAGATCAAATTGGAGCTTTCTTGGGGCCAGTCTTTCTTTATCTCGTCATGCTTTTTAAGACTAAGGGGACAACTTTTGAAATTTATAGGACTGCCTTTGCCTTCTTGGCAATCCCAGGTCTTATTACAATCCTACTTTTATTTGTAACTAAGGGGGAGTTTCCAAACCCAGAGTCCTTTGAACCAGAAACAAAAAAGGAAGAGGCCTTTGTCATGAAGAAGTCCTTTATTTATTATATTGTTGGGATTTCACTTTTTGCCTTTGGTTTCATGGACTACGCCTTGGTCATCATGCACATATCCAAAAATCTTGTGGGACTTGGTGGAAGCTATGAAAATTTTAAATTTATAAGCCAAGAGACCCTACCACTTTTATACGCAGGTGCCATGTTAGTGGATGCCCTAGCTGCCCTTGTCTTTGGTCACATCTACGACAAGAAAGGTGTGAGGGCCCTTGTTATATCTACAATAATTTCTGCCCCCTTCTCCTTCTTTATCTTTGGATTTAAAAGTGAACTTGCAATTTTATTTGGCCTAGTCCTTTGGGGCATAGGGATGGGGGCCCAAGAGTCAATCTTAAAGGCTGCTGTCACTTCCATGGTTCCAAAGAAGAACAGGGCCACAGGCTATGGGATCTTTGAATGCTCCTTTGGAATTTTTTGGTTCTTGGGGTCCTGGCTCCTTGGTCTAATCTATTCAGCCTCACTTCCACTTATGATTGGCCTTTCAATCCTTGCCCAATTAATGGCAATACCATTTTACCTAAGGGCCTCAAGGGCAAATTAAAAATTGAGAATTATAAAAACAATTAAAGAAGAAAATAATTTTCGACGGCTTAGCCGTCTTTTTTCTTTTAGCAATTTCTTTACAAAATCTTTACTTTGCCTTTAAAAATTGGAAATTATATTGTAAGATGAAATTGAAAAAAGATTTGGGAGGACTTATGTCAATTAATTATTTTATTGAACTATTAGGAGGACTTGCTCTTTTCCTTTATGGAATGGAAATGATGAGCTCGGGTCTCGAATTAGTCGCAGGTGATAAGCTCCGAGTTGTCATTGAAAAGATGACTTCGAACTTTTTTAAATCCATACTTGTTGGTGCTCTTGTCACTGCAGTGATTCAATCATCTTCTGCGACTACAGTAATGGTTGTGGGTTTTGTAAACGCAGGTCTCATGACTATTTATCAGTCTGTTGGAATTATTATGGGGGCCAATATTGGTACAACAATCACTGGTCAATTAGTAGCCCTAAATATTTCAACCCTAGCACCTATAATTGCCTTTGTAGGTTTCTTATTGAACACCTTCTCCAAGAGTAAGAAGAAAAAATATATAGGCCAATCAATTATCGGTCTTGGATTCTTATTCATGGGTATGCAATTTATGAGTGACTCTATGGCACCACTAAGGGACTATCCTGGATTCGCTAGCTTGATGACGAAGTTTGACAATCCAATCTTGGGAGTCTTGGCAGGTACAGGTGTAACAGCCTTACTCCAATCATCATCAGCATCCCTTGGTATCTTGCAAGCCGTTGCCAACCAAGGAGTAATATCACTCCACTCTGCCATGTATATAATCCTAGGATTTAACATTGGTACTTGTGTGACTTCAGTTTTATCTTCAGTTGGATCTTCTAAAAACGCAAGAAGGACTGCCCTAGTTCACGTTCTATTTAACATTATTGGTACAATAATTTTCGTATGCGCATCCTTTGTCATTCCAATAGACAAGATAGTAATAAGATTCTCAAGGAACTTGCCGGCAGCAGAAATAGCCAACCTTCACACATTATTTAACATTGTAACAACAATTTTATTAATTCCTTTCTCCAAGAAACTTGCAGACCTAGCCTTCAAGATTATTCCTGGTATTGATAAGGAACAAGAAGAGATGTCTTTAAAGTACATCAACTTAAATGTTGTAAAGGATGCACCAGCAACCTTTACTGACGTCAAGGCAGAGGTGAGAAGGCTACTTGATGTAGTTACTATGAACTACGAACACTCTGTGGAACTTTTAAAAGAATTTGACGAAGAAAAATACGAAGAAGTTTTTAGGAGAGAGAAAGTTATTAACTACCTCAACAAACAAATTTCAGCCTTCATAATTGATTCCTTGGGTCTATCTATGAACGAGCAGACTTCTGCCAACTTCGCAAACTACCTTAGAATATCAAGGGACATGGAAAGAATTGGGGACCACTCCAAGAACATTGCCGAAGTTGCTAAGTTAAAAAATGACGAAGGTCTTTTGTTCACAGATGTAACCTTTGACGAATTGAGAGAAATAAACGCAATTATTGACAAGATGTTCCACTCCTATGACGGAGACATGGAAAAAGACGAGAGAGTTCTCTTCATGCGTCAATCTAACGAGCTTGTTCAAAAAGAGGCATCAGCCTTTAGAAACAATCACATGATTAGGATGAGGGAAAAAATTTGTAATCCTGAGTCAGGACTTCTTTATGAAAAGACTCTTGCAGCAATGGAAAGAATTTCATCTTATATATCCAACGCTGGCAAGCTTTCAATGTGATAATTTAATTGTAAATAAGAAATATTAATCTGCCTTAGGGCAGATTTTTTTGTGGAATTAATTAGCTTATGGGGAGTCATTAGGTCATAAAAACTTGTGAAGTCATGGACTCTTATGGGTTTGTAAAAAATTATAAAGTTGTGTACACTTATGAGTTTGTACAAGTTTATAAAGTTGTGAGCACTTGCAGACCCATAGAAGTTTATAAAGTCGTTAATACTTATTAACTTGCAGAAGTTTATAAAGTCATAAAGGTATATAAGAACATAAAAAATCACAAAGAAATCAGTAAAAGAAAATTTGTTTACAAACGGAAGTTTCAATGTTAGAATGACCTTGTAGAAAGATTTAAGCTTTTATTTTAGATAAGTCTTATTTTAATTTATAAAGAGAGGAGAGAAGGACTTAGTATGATTTACTTATACGACGGGACAATTGAGGGACTCTTCACAGTGATCTTTAATGCCTACAAGGTCTTAGAAGAAGTGGACTCAATTTCAAAAAGAGTAAGCCAGGTTAATTCCAAAAAAGAAAGGATCAAGTGCCCCACAGAAGAGGACAAGGCTCTTAGGGTTAGGAAGTCTATAATAAAAAACTTTTCCTATTCCTTTTACGACTCAATCTTAAAGGTCTTTGCTGTGCCCAGTGAGAAGAAGGAGCTTGCCATAGCCAGAACTCTGAAGAAGCTATACCTTCATGGCTTTTATTATCTTGAAAGTGATGATAAGGATGTAAAAGACTTTAAGAATTTATTAGATAGGGTCTCAGGAGAAATTAACTCCTACAAGAGCCTCCATTTTGAAGAAAAGAAGGGCCTCCTCTTTGCCAAGTTCCAACCGCAAAATGACATCCTATATTTTGTTTATAGACATTTTAAGAGTAAGCTTGCCAACAAAAGTTTTGTCATTGCAGATTTTAGGAGGAATAAGGCAGTGATCTATAATGGAGAAGAGGGCAAGTTTTTTGAATTTGAAATGTCAGAGGACATGAAGTCCACTGATGCCTTCTTTGACCTTTGGCTTTCCTTTTATGATGAAGTTGCCCCTGACAAGCGAAAAAGAGATATAGACAGGATGGGAGATATGCAAAGAAGTTATTGGAGTCACATGGCTAATATGCCTGGACCAAGGAGAAGCCAAGGCAAATAAAAATTTCTTTCAAGGGTATAAATAAATTGGGAGGAAAAAATGGAAAAAAATAGAATTGCAAACTTAGATACTTATGTAGAAAGGACTTATCCTGGGGCAAGATTTATTGAGTCCAGTGACTTGGACCTGCCAGACTTCTTGCAAAAAGATTTTCAGGACAGTCACAACAACTGCACTATAGCAAGCCTCACTAGGATTATAAATTATTACTTCAAGGACAAGAATAAATTTGAAATTTACGATGAAGTCTTTGGTATTGCCAAGAAAAATGGTTACTTCAAAAGCATTGGCACCCTTCCTCTTTTAATCTCCCACATTGCCAACTCCTACTTCAAGAAAAATAAAATTGGCATAAGGGCGAGGGGAATTTATCTCGGCAACTTTTACTCCCACGTAAAGGGAGAGATTGATAATTTTAAGCCCATTCTCATGAACTTGGGGTCAGGCTATTACAAGAACCACTCCTTGGTTGTTTCAGGCTACTCAATTTACAAGTTCAGGGGAATGAAGTTAAAGTTCTTGCACGTTTACGATGGATGGAACAAGGACAAGTCCTACATTGACTACAACGACCTAAGGGGATTTATGAAGTTGCCAGTTTTTTCTTACAATGTCTTTAGCGTTGACATATTAGAAGACTTGTAATAAAGTTTAAGACCAGATAGGTGATTAAATGGAAAGAAGCTATTTGAAATTTTTGGTGTCGGAACTTATCTTTGTAAGGGAGGACACACTTATAAACTTGATTCCCAATACTGAAGACAAGTACAGGGAAATCTTTGGTGAACTAGAAAATTATGTAGATACCCTAAATTTAAATATTAGAAAGCTTAGAAGAAACATAAAACTCTTGGATAAACTTTCTCCAGACCTTGCCAAGAAGAAAGTAGATGAAGAATTTGAGAGAGACCTTGAAGAGCTTAGAGAAGAGGAGAACTTTGTAGGCAGGTCTAGACTCATAGATGATGACAAGCTGAGGGAAGTTGAAGACCTCTTTAGGCAGGTAATCTTTTATTACAGCCCCAAGCTCTATGACTTTTCTCTTGAAGACTTTGACCAGGCGAGAGATGCCTTTAAAAAGGCTGACAAGGAAGGGCTTGAAGAATTTTTAAAGAAGGACAAGCCAAGGGAACTTGAGATGACAAACGAAGATCTTGAGAAGATGAGGGAGGATCTTGAGATAGAAATTTCTATTTTGTTTGAAAGATTTCCACTCAACCAGTTGGACATGCTTGAGGACAAGGAAGCCATTGACTTCAACTTAAATAGACTTAAAAATGTCTACGAAGAATACCAAGAAATTTATGGAAGTCTTGGCGAAGAATTAAATATTAAAATCGCAAAAAAAGAAACTACCTCTTAAAAATTTTTATGAGGTAGTTTTTTTATACTTCTTGTTTATTATTTTTGTAGCCACTAGACTTGATAGACCTCCCAGGACAAGGCCTGCTAGGACATCTGTGGGATAGTGGACTGATAAATACATACGTGAAAATCCTATTAAGGCAGCTAAGATGAGGGCAAGTATGCCTTCTTTTTTATTGTAATAATAAAGAGCAAAGGCTGCGGCAAAGGATGATCCTGTGTGACCTGATGGGAAGGAATAACCCATAGGGGGCTTAATCAAGAGATTAAAAGACTCAACCATAAAGGGTCTTGGTCTTCCAATGAGGGGTTTCAAAATCAAAAGTCCCACAATAGAAAAAATAATTAAACTAAGGAATAGACCAAGGGCCTTCTTTTTTGAGGTCCTATTATTTTGTAATAAGAAAAAAAGGCCAAGGCCAATCCAAAAGATTCCCCCATTGCCAAGACTTGTTATAAAAACCATAAGCTTGTCTAGGATGGGGGAGTGGATTGATTCTAAAAATTTTAAGAATTGTAATTCCATCTTAATTTTTTTCTTTGAACTTATTCTTGATAAACTGAACAAAGTCCTTTAGGTTTTTCTTTAGGTAAGTTTCCTTGTGGTAAACCATGTTGTAGTCTCTAGAAATGTCTAAATCCTTAACCTTGTGCATGATGATTTCGTCATCGTTAAAGGAAGACTTGGCGCCAAAGGATATTACGTCAGAAGACTTAACAATATTTAGGACCATGTCCTTGTTCTTGCAGATATACTTGATATCAATTGGGATGTTAGTATCTCTCAAGTAAGAATGAAGATTTTTCATTGATTGCTCACCAAGATAACCTAAAACAAACTTCTTGCCCTTTAGGTCGTCATGATCTAGGACAGGCTTGTCTTTTAAATCAGAATGATTAGATGAAATAACATAAATTTCATCCTTGTAGAAAGGAACAGAAACAATCTTATCAAGGTCTGCTTCTCCGTCTATAATTGCTATGTTAATTATACCAGCATCTAATTTTTTAAGTAATTCTTCACGTAAGTCAACATAAACTCTAATCTTTACATCTTCGTGTAATTTTTCATATTCATTAATAATTTCTAATAGAAATTGTGAGCTAAAGTATGAACTAACTCCAAGGTTGATACTGTGTCCAGCTGATGAACCTTGTAGGTAAATAACAGTATTTTGAAATTGTTCCAAAATATTTTTGGCATAATCAAATAATCTTAAGCCAACGTCTGTTATGTATAATTTTTTTGAAATCCTATCGAATAGTTGGACATTGTATTCATTTTCAATTTGTGAAATTGCATGAGAAACAGTTGGCTGAGAAATTTTTAAATTTTCGGCAGCCTTGGACATATTTTTTGTCTTACATACTTCGATAAATATTTCCAAATCTCTAATTGTCATAAAAACCTCCTTTAAACATATTCTATTATCATATTTAATAAAAATCAAGAAATTATAGAGGAAAGCTTATAATTTTATTTTCGTATTTATTTTAAAAAGCTTCAACTTATGAATATTATCCCATTAAAGTGTAATAAATAAAAAAATAGACCAAGTCTAATTGACTTAGTCTATCAAGATTTATTTATATTGTAAGTTTTCAAGTCTTCAAGCCATGACTTGTCCTTGGCAAGATTTTCTTGGAAGACTCCTTCCCTCTTCATGTAGTCGATGAAGAAGTCATTAAATTTTTCAGCGCCAGAGACGTTAAGGTGATGGGGGTCGTAGAAGTCATCCTTGTGAAGTCCCATCTCGTGATAAAATTCGTTAAAGTCAATAAACTTTGCCCCACGATCTTCTAGGTATTTCTTAAAGACTTTGATGTTGTCTGCATAGTAAGAGTAAGAATAAATTGGTGTCTTCACAAAGTAGACTTGAGCTCCATTTTTTTGACAAGTTTCTATTATTTCGTCAATTGCCTTTAAGTTTTCTTTTAAATAGGCTTCCTCGTCAAAGGATGTTACAGACTTTAAAAAGTTTTCTTTATCCTTAATTATATCTTTTTTAAAATCTTGGCTTTGATCCTTTAAGAGGACATAGCCCTTGAGGTAGTCCTCATAAGTTTTCTTGTCAAAGTGGTAGTCCTCATCCTTTAGGTCATCCCACCTGGAGTGGTAGGCAACTAGGGGGAAGAGGGCTGGAGCCTTGAAGCCTCTTGGGACTTTAGTTCCTACCATCTTGAGTTTGTTAAGAGACATGGGAAGGTAGTCGGAATAAGAATTTACAACTCCCAGGTCTTCTGTAATTTTAAAAATCCCTCCGTAGATGTCGACGAAGATGACTTCGGGATTCTTTCTCTTAAGGGCCTCTTTTACATAAGTTGCTGTAATCTTTAGGGGCTGCTTTTGCGAACTCAAGACATAGGACTTTATGCCAGTCTTTTCGTAAATATAAAGTGGCTCAAAGGAACAGTAGGCATGACTTGTGCCAAAGAACATGGCCTTGTAGTCTTCGCTTTCGTTAAAGAAGCCGCCAATTTTATTTCCCATGTCCCAGGGTTTCGAAAGGGACTTTCTTATAAATACATTATTGAGTTGTAGGCAGGCAAAAATTAAGATGCCAAGAAAAATTATGGATTTTAAAATTCTTAAAAATTTTTTCATTAAACCACCTAAAACTGAAAATAAATAAAGGCTGACTCAGAAAACTCTGGGCCATAAATTCCAAAAATTATTATGGCAAGGATGAATACAAAATAAACTATCCACCTTATTGGCAAGAAGAGACTGAATATCTTTTCTGAAAGGTCTATCTTATTGTATTTTATAATGTCAAAGATAAGTAAGATAAAAATTCCAACTCCAAGGGGATAGAGGTTTGCGAGACCAAACTTTGAGTTTGCAATTTCTTCTAAGAGATTGTTACTTGATGGATTCTTAAGAATTCCCAAGATGTAAGCATTGCCTTGGTGGATGTTCTCCGCCCTAAAGTAGATAAAGGCAAAAACAACAATTACTAGGGTCAAGATCCTCCTAAAGAAGTCCAATAAAAAATTTGATTTCTTACTTTTGTTTATCCCTAGTAGGCTTTCCAGGATGTTAAAGACTCCGTGGATAAGTCCCCAGAGTACAAAGGAGAGTTCTGCCCCATGCCAAAGTCCAGAAACTAAAAAGACAATGAGAAGGTTGATGCACTTTCTTAACTCGCCATGTCTGTTGCCACCAAGTGGGATATAGAGGTAGTCCTTAAACCAAGTGGAAAGAGAAATGTGCCAGCGTCGCCAAAATTCTGTAATGGATTTTGAAAGGAGGGGTTCCTTAAAGTTATCCATTAGGTCGATGCCGAGAATTTTTGCAGACCCCTTTGCCATAATTGAATAGGAATAAAAGTCGCAATAGATTTGTAGGGTAAACAAGAAACCACCAATTAACAAGAATTCTTTAGAATAAGTTTGGTAATGACCAAAGGCATCGTTGACAAAAATTGCTGCCCTGTCGGCAAGGATTAACTTCAAAAACATTCCATAAAAAAATAGCTGCAAGCCTCTCACAAGATTTTCATAAGAAAACTTCTTGGGATTTTTTATTTGTGGAAGAAGATTTCTACTTCTCTCAATGGGACCTGCCACAAGTTGAGGGAAGAAACAAACGAAGAGGGCGTAATCAATAAGTGACCTTTCAGCTTCAAGGTCCTTCCTGTAGACGTCAATGGTATAACCAAGAGCCTGGAAGGTATAAAAGGAAATTCCAACGGGAAGGAGAAGGTCAAGGGCTATGTTAAAGTCGCCACCAGAGATCTTACTTGCCAAGTCCATAAAAAAGTTAAAATACTTGAAGATAAATAGGATGCCTAAATTTATAAAAAAGCACAAAAAGACAGCAAGCTTCATCTTAGCCTTGGAGTCACGATTGTTTTCAATGAAAATCCCAGTCATGTAGGTGATGAGAATTGAAAGAATCATGAGGAAGGTGTACTTCACATTCCAAAAGCTATAAAATGTAAGGCTTGCTAAGAGCAAAAATATATTTTTAAATTTTTCCCTAAGCAAGTTGTAAAAAATTACAACTATAGGGAGAAAGATTAGGTATTCAAAAGAATTAAAAAGCATAAAATCCTCCAATTACTACATAATATAGTAAAAATTGGAGGATTTCAATAAATTATTATCCAGCTAGTAGGCTCATCTTGTACTCCTTAGGAGTCTTGCCTGTGTACTTTTTAAAAGTCATTGTGAAATGAGGTTGTGAAGAAAATCCACACTCATAAGAAATGTATTCAAGAGTCTTCTTGTCTTCTAAGAGAAGCTTCTTTGCCTTGTTTGTCTTTAAAGTGTTTAGGTACTGGCAGAAAGTAAAACCAGTTTCTTCTTTAAAAAGTGAACAAAGATAATTTTTTGAAAGATGAAGTTTGTTTGCAAGGTCTTCAAGTCCAAGCCCCTTGCTAAACTCTTCGTTGATAATTTTTAAAGCCTTGTCGATGATTTCGTTCTTAGAAAAACTTAGGGCATCAAGAAGAGAGTTTGAATAAGCTTCGATTAAGTCGTGGCCAATGATTTTAACATCTGCCTCTGTAAGTGAACCTTCAAGTCTGTTTGAAAACTCTGTATGTAGGTAAGTAAGGTCCTTGTTGTATGTAATCAAAAAGTATGTATAGAGAAAGGTGTTCAAGTTTTCTACTTGTCTTTTAATCTCATCAAGAGAAGAAGTTTTACCACAACAAGAAATTTTTTCAAAGATTTCTGTAGCGCAACCAAGTAACTCGGGTCTTGTCATTTGTGCAAGATCAAGATAATTTGTCATAATATCCTCCTATGTAAATTCGTAAATTTTATTTATTTAATTTTTTTTAATTTCTTAACCTGAGTTAATTATAAGCCAAATGATATCTAATATCAATAGCTAAATATAATTATTTTTAAAAATTTATAATTAATAGTTAAGAACTTGGTCATCAAGCTATCAAAATTCAAATTTTAAAGGCAACTAAATATATAAATGAGTTTTATTTAGTTTTAAAAAATTGATTTACTTAGAAGAAATAAAGCCTATAAGGTTTTAATTTTTAGTAAATAGCATATAATAGGATAGAGGAGGGATTACTGTGACAATTTCAAAAAATAAAATGATAGAACTAGAAAAGAGAACCATAGATGAATACAAAATTGATTCTCTTATTTTAATGGAAAACGCAGGAATGGGAATTTATCGCGAAATTAATCAGTATAATTCCTACACAATAGTTTGCGGTAAGGGAAACAACGGTGGCGATGGACTTGTCATCGCAAGGCACTTGATTTTAAATGGCAAGCTCGTTGAAGTCTTTGTAGTTGGAGACAAGATGACAAAAGAATTTGCTAAGAACCTTGAGATCTTAGAAAAACTTACTGAAATAAATTATATTAAAGATGAAAATGATTTTGACGACCTAGTTGAATCCATGGAAGTCAATGAAGTTACCATTGACGCAATCTTTGGCATTGGACTAAATAGGCCCCTCAATAATTTTTATAAGAAACTAATTAATCTTATTAATGCCCACGGCAACTATATTATTGCAGTTGACATCCCATCTGGTATGGACCCAGACACAGGTGATGAGTATGGAGCTTGCCTTGGAGCTAACATTACCTATGCTATATCTGATATAAAAGATGGTCAGCTACTAAACAGCAAGGTTGGAGAACTTAAGAAAATTTATATAGGGATTGTGAGGTATCTGGATGAATAGAAAAAGAAGACCAAATAGAAATATAAATTTAACAGAGGGTTCAATTGTCCAAGGGATAATTATGTTTGCCATCCCTCTACTTCTCACAAACTTTTTGCAACAGCTTTACAACACAGCTGACCTTATGATAGTGGGAAGATTCGCTGGCAAGAACCCCATGGCAGCAGTTGGTGCAACAGGACCAGTTTCCAACTTATTAATTGGACTCTTCCTGGGACTAACAACTGGTGCCTCTGTAATAATTTCACTTTATTACGGGTCCAATGACAGAGAAGCCTTAAAGAGGTCCGTAGGTTGTTCCTACTTCCTTGGACTTGTGTCAGGACTTTTGATAACAGCCTTTGGATATTTTACAACACCCTTCTTCTTGAGGATAATGGACACGCCTCCGGAAATTTTACAAGACGCAACAACTTACATGAGAGTTTTCTTCTTGGGTACAGTTCCCATACTTATTTACAACATGGGCGCTTCCATCTTGAGGGCAACTGGTGACTCCAAGAGACCCTTTAACTTCTTATGTGTTTCTGCACTAGTAAATATTGTCTTGGACTTAATCTTAGTTGGATACTTACAAATGTCAGTCCTAGGTGCGGGGCTAGCAACTCTTGCCTCTCAAGTTACATCAGCAATACTTGTAACTTATTCACTTTTAAAGACTGACTCATCCTATAAACTTAGGAAGAGTGAAATCAAACTTCACAAGCATGAAGCAAAGAGGATTTTTGAAGTTGGAATACCAACAGGAGTTCAAACAGCACTTCTTTCTTTAACCAACGTAATCTTCCAAGCAAAGATAAACTCCTTTGGCCCTGATGCCATAGCAGGTGTTGCTGCTGAAGGAAGGATTGACGGTTTCCTCTTCATGGCCCTACAAGCCATCGCTCTTGCGGCAACAACCTTCTCGGGACAAAACTTTGGAGCCAAAAAGTTTGACAGACTTCGTGAAGGTATGAAGGTCTCTCTAATAATTGTATTTGGAATTTCCTTTGTCCTATCACTTATTGCCTATTTCCTAGCAAGTCCACTAATAGCAATCTTTAACCCAGACCCAGATGTTGTTGCTTATGGTGCCGACTTCCTAAAGATTTTAAGTCTTGGCATATGGTCCTTTGGACTTTCAGAAACAATCTCTGGCTTCATAAGAGGAAGTGGACACGCAATGGGACCAATGATTATTTCACTTCTTACAATTTGCATCTTAAGGCTTGTGGTAGTTTACTTCGCAATGCCAATATTCAATTCAATAAGAGTAATCTCAATTATTTATCCAGTTTCATATTTTGCTAACTTGGTCATCATGGCTATTTACTTTAAATTTGGAAGCTGGCGAAAAGATTTTGAGATGTAAATAAAAATTAATAAATCACGACAAATTGGCACCTAATTGGTGCCTTTTTTAATTGCAATGAAGTCAAGCTTTATTGTAAACTATAATTAATAAATAAGAAGCAGTGATACTATGAAGAAAAAAACTTTAATCTTAATAAGTCTCCTTGGCTTGGGAATTTTTTTTGCCCTCTACAACTTTAATCGTTATCCAAAAAAAGTTGTTGCAGAAATTCTCTACACCGTTGACGACAGAATCTTTGCCTATGTAGATAAAAACATCCAAGACTTTGGCTTCTCTGATATCTTTAGGAAGGTCAAAGACAGTGGCGACTACGGAATTAGGCTGAGCCTTGAAGATAATAAAAATGATAAATTAAATATAATCAGCTATCAATGTCCCAACAAGAAGGAAAGATACTACCACGAGAGAAGAGAAGTGGACCATGAGATAAAAACCCATGGAGAAAAAATTGTAAATAGCGACGTCTATCTCTACAGAGACGACATATCAGACTTGCCACTTTACATTGACAGGAACACCATGGTCAACCTATCACGTGACTCCAAGGTCATGTCCGACCTTGGCTACGACATATCCAACAAAAAATTATTTCTCCCACCAGTTTCACTTTCTGAGAAAAACACAGAACTTAAAAAGTACGTGAAGAAGGAATGGGCAGAGACAATAAGAAGGACCAAGGTAAAAAAACTTTCGGGCAGGTCCTACGAGGTGAAGGTCAGGTCTAAAGATTTAAAAGACCTTTTTGCGAAGATAGAGGATTTTTATTATGAAGAAAACTACTTTCCTTACTCCTACTTTGCAGATCTATTGAGGAAGGAATTTGCAAAAATTTCAAGTGACTTAGACAAGAGAGACCAAATAATTTTCTATATCTACACAGATGAAGACCTAAACCTCTTGAAACTAAAGTCCGACGACAACAAATATGCCCTAGCTATAAAAGACTACATGGAGTTAAAACTTCCAGACACAAGAATCTACATCGAGCCAGAGGAAAATGGAAATTTAAGAACTCTAAGGGGAAAGATAAACGAGAGGTCCTTTAGGATGTCCTACTATCCCGATTCCAAGAAACTCATCTACCACGATGGGAAGGTATTAGTAAATGCCAGATTTTATAATTTTGTAAGATCCAAGAAGTTTAAACTTATTGCAGATATAGATGGAGCAAAAATAAAAAAATTAAATTTAAATTTCTATACAATCCCAGAGAAAATTGAAAGGGAGAAAAATTATATAGAAATTTTGAAATTAAAAAAAGAAGATTGGCAAAAGCTAATGTGGGGTGAAAAAGATGAAAAATGATATAAGTAACAAGGACAAGTTAATATTTAGTATGTTAATAGACTCCCTGATGGTGGGAGCTCTGGCAGGATTATTCTCTGTCCTCTACAGGTTTGTGATAATGAAGATGGACCTCTACAGGTCCTTCCTCTACAAGGAATTTAACCTAATGTCCCTAATAGTTTTAATAGTCTTGGGAGCAATCATTTCCTTTATAATTTATAAATTACTAAAGTGGGCACCCCTATCAGGAGGCAGTGGAATACCACAAATTCGTGGCGAAATCCTGGGCAAGTTTAGGATGGAAGAAGTTCCAACCCTAGTTTCTAAAATTCTTGGAGGAGGCTTGGGAAACCTAATGGGATTTTCTCTTGGAAGAGAGGGTCCTTCAATCCAAATGGGTGGAGCAGCAGCCAAGTCACTTGGCAAAATTTTAAAGAGGCCACCAGATGAACTAAAGTACATGATAACAGCAGGGGCAGCAGCAGGACTTGCAGCAGCCTTTAACGCACCTTTAGCTGGTTGCATCTTTGCCATAGAAGAACTCCACAAGTCCTACTCAAAATTTGTTCTCTTGCCAGCCCTAATTGCATCAATAACTGCAAACTACATTTCCTTTATCATAATGGGACAAGAAACATCCTTCTCCTTCTTTGTCACAGAGTCCCTACCTATGAAGCTAATCTGGGTTGCCATCCTAATAGGAATCTTGACAGGACTAGTTGGAGGAGTCTACAACTACTTAATAACAAAATTTCAAGACCTCTTCAAAAAAATAAATTCAAAAATTTTAAAGTACGCCCTACTAATGGGAGTTACAATTCTTGTTGGCTTTATGTTTTTTGAAGGAACAGGTGGAGGACACGGCCTCTTAGAAAATATGGCAAGACATAGATTTGCAGTAAAATATATACTTGCAATCCTCTTAGTAAAATTATTTTACACAAGCTTTTGCTACGGATCAGGAGTCCAAGGCGGGATCTTTTTGCCAGTACTTGTAATAGGGGGATCATGTGGAGCCCTAGTCTTTGCCTTACTAGACAAGAGCTTTGGACTAGATGCCTTTTACATCAACTTTATAATCCTGGGCATGAGCGGAATCCTTGCATCAGTTGTGAGAAGTCCAATCCTATCAATAATATTGGTATCAGAAATGACATCAACCTTTGAGCACTTAATAGCCCTATCCATTGTAGTCATGGTTTCATACTATGTGGCAGAAGCCCTAAGAGTTGCACCAATTTACGACACACTATTTGAAAGACAACTAAAGGATAAAAACTTACTAAGTCCTAAGGAAAGAGAACTTGGCGACTACTCAGTCTTTGAATACACAATCACAGACGACTTCAAAAACATGGGCAAGAATCTAAGAGAAATAAACTTTCCAAAACATTTAATAATAATGTCCATTGAAAGAGATGGCAGCGAATTTGTCCCAACAGCCGACGACTTAATCCTACTTGGCGACAAAGTCACAGTCCTAATAAGTGCTGAAGACGCATTAGATATAGACGAATTTTTTAAGGGCGAATAAAAATTTTTGCCAGGTTTTAATAGACCCTGGTTTTTTCTTGTCAAATTTAAAATTCTTAAAAATAAAAAGTGCAAGATTATTTTTCTTGCACTTTTTTTCTTTTGAATTTAATTTTACAGACTTTCTAAATATTTTTTAACTTGTGGACCTACGTAAGCCTTGCCGTCTTTTAAGAGGATTGGTCTCTTAACTAGCATGCCGTCAGTGGATAGGAGCTCGAAGATTTCTTCTTCTGTCATGTCCTTCTTCTTGTCCTTTAGGTTTAGCTCTCTATACCTAACTCCTGATGTGTTAAAGAGTTTGAAGATGTCAACTCCTGCTTGGTCTTTAATTTTTTTAAGTTCATCAACACTTAAGAGGTCCTTGTCGATCTCTCTGTAGTCGTAGGAAATATTTTTTTCTTGCAAAAGTTTTTCTACATTTTTGCAAGTGCTGCATTTTTTGTATCCGATTAATGTGTTCATAATAGCCTCCTTCTATGTAAAATTATACTATAAAAAATTATAAAAAAATTTTAAAAATTTTTGCAAAAAGTGTTTACATTTTTATTTCGCATGGTATAATAATAGTACCAAATAAGATTAATGCGATAAAGCAATAAAAAGCTTAAAGATTTTTCTTATTTGTGAACAATGACAATTCCATCCAATAAAAAAGTAAAACGTATTTGATTTTATTTAAATTTATTAGCCTCTTATAAAAAGGCTTTTATATAAATTGAAATTGAAGATGTAATTAAAGTACGATGGTAAATAGTTTAGTTAGTAATTGTTATTTACTCTTAGTTTTTATATAAATGGCAGAAAGTCCTAGAGTAGGGAGCTTTTCAAAAATGTTAATTTATATATGGCTTTGGTAAAATGAAGAATATAGGTGATAGATGTGATTGAACCAAAAAGTTTAAATTGGATGGAATTAAATATCTGAAAAGAATGTCTTTAAATTAATTGATTAGGGACATTCTTTTTTTATGTAATTTTTTAAGAGGACCTAGGAAATTTAAAAACTTTAAGAAGTATTAGCGAGATCATTTTGTCTTAACAGAAAAATTTGATGATTTAATAGTTTGCTTATTTATAAAAACTAAGAAGAGGGAAGTAAGCTAACAGATAATTGAAAGGAAAGAGGCTTAAAGAATTATAAGAGATTCAAAAAATTATAAGTTAACAAAATTAAAATAGCCAAAAAATAAAAATCCCAACTAATCTAAAAATAAAAATCTACATAAAAAAACTCCACCTATTTCACATAAGTGGAGTTTTTTTTTATTTATTTAACTTTTATTAATCTTCTTTTGCTAGGATCTTTGCAGCCATTTCCTTACCGAAGTCGATAAGTTGTTGTAATTCTTCCTTTGTTGCTGCACCTTGGATTTCAAGTTGAGTGTCAAGCACATCGTACTTGCCATCTTCCATGTATTTCTTTAGAGTTTTTAGAGCTCCACCTGACCATGAGTAGGAACCGAAGATTCCCCAGTAATTGTTTTTCATTCTTTGGTGAGAAGCTTCTGTCATTAGGTAGTTCATTGGAGGGAAGAGGTTATTGTCGTAAGAACATGAACCAATGATAACTCCCTTGTATCTCCAGATGTCAGAAAGTAAATAAGAGTTGGAAGTCTTTGTGATGTCACGAACCTTTACATCAGTAAGTCCGCCTTCAGAAAGTCCTCTTGCAACTGCTTCTGCCATTGTTTCTGTGTTACCATACATTGAACCGTAGATTACTACACAGCCATCAATTGTTTCTTGCTTTGCAAGTGATGTGTAGATGTCGATGATCTTTTGTGGATTTTTTCTCCAGATTGGTCCATGGTCTGGACAAATAAGTTCAATATCAAGACCTTCTAGCTTCTTTAGAGCTTTTAGGGCTTGTGTTGCATACTTACCAACTATGTTGATGAAGTATCTTGTAGTTTCTTCTAGATACTGTGAATTGTATTCAATTTGGTCGTCAAAGATTCCACCATCAAGTGTACCAAAACCACCGAAGATGTCTTGTGAGAATAGGGTCTTAGTTGCTTCTTCGTAGGCAACCATAGATTCTGGCCAGTGAACCATTGGAGTCATGTAGAAAGTTAACTTTCTACTACCAAGTTCTACAGTTTCTCCTTCTTTAACTTCGATGATGTTGTCTGTAACTTCGTAGAAGTTCTTTAACATGGCAACAGCCTTTTTGTTTGTAACAAGTTTTGCATCTGGATAGATGTCCAAGATTGTCTTAATTGAAGATGTGTGGTCTGGTTCCATGTGATTGATTACTATGTAATCAATTTTTTCATTTTCTCCAATAATTTCATTGATTTTTTGAATGTAATCGTCAATAGTGTTAACTCTTACTAAGTCAAAAAGTATATTTTTTTCACCCTTTAGTACAAAAGAGTTGTAAGCAACACCTTTTGGTAGTGGCCACATTCCTTCAAATAGTTCAGTCTTTCTATCATTTGTACCTATAAAATATATATCGTCTTTAATAGGTACTGACAATAAGTTTTCCATAAATCCTCCTTATATTTTATAAAGTAAAGACTTAATTAAGTCCTTCTCTTCAATCATTTAACAAACTTAAATTACCTTAACTTACATACCCCATAATCCCGATAAAAAACAAGATTTTATTTTTTTAGTAAAATTCTAAAAAGTTATGTCTTTCGCCCTTTTCCTTGTAGCCAAGAATTTGATCCATGTTGACATTTTCTGTAGCGCGCAAGATGTTTATGTCAACATTTTTGTTTTCCTTCTTGAGCTCTTCAATGAGGTCCTTGATAAAAAACCTCTTGTTGCCAGACTGTTTTTGGGTAACAGTGCAGGCACAGTCAAGAGCAGAAAGACCAGTGGACTTCATAAACCTAATAATGGCTTCTTCTCTTACAAGATACATGGGCCTAATGAGTTCTAAGCCTTCAAAGTTTTGGGATTTCAACTTTGGCATCATTGTCTTGAAGTCGCCAGCGTAGATTATGTTTAAAAGAACTGTCTGGATGACATCGTCAAAGTGATGGCCTAGGGCAAGCTTATTGCAGCCAAGCTCTTGGGCTCTGTTGTATAAATTGCCTCGACGCATCCTTGCGCACATGTAACAAGTTGATCCACCTGATGACAATTTTTCTGCAACCGAAAAGACATCAGAGTCGTGGACCTTGACAGGGATTCCAAGTTTCTCACAGTTGTACTCAAGTCTCTCTCTGTTCTCAGGAAGGTAGCCTGGGTCCATAGCAATGAATTCTAATTCAAAGGGAACCTTGTTGTGCTTCTTGAGTTCTTGCAAGAGCTTGGCAAGAGTTAGCGAGTCCTTGCCACCTGATATTGCAACTGCAATCTTGTCGCCAGGGCTAATCATTTCATAATTGTTGATTCCCTTGACGAATTTTTTATAAATGTCTCTCCTGTAAGTTTTTATTAGGGACCTCTCTATGTCCACAATGCTTTTAACTTTTTCCAAAAAATTTCACCTTTACCAATCTATTGTTATTATAGCATAGTTATTTACTAATTATAAGAATTTGAAAATCTTTAAGAGCCTCTTCATAGAAAAGAAGCTCGCAAGAATTTTTTCTTAAAAATTATAACACAAGTAAACTTTTATAAAAATATTTTTGAACATATATAAGGGTGAGAGCCATTAAATTATTAAAAAAATCTCCTTTGTGATATAATTTAGGTAATTAACTAAAGGAGACCTAGCTAGGCTAGATAAAAGAAAAGGAAGTATAAAATGGTAAATTATAATGTAAAGAAAAATTACACCTTGCTTGTGGATTTCTATGAACTCACAATGGCCAATGGTTTTTTTAAGGAAGGACTAAGAGATAAGACTGTAATCTTTGATATGTTCTTCAGAGAAGTGCCTGACAACGGAGAGTACACAATTGTTGCTGGCCTTGAACAACTTATTGAGTACATGGAGAACCTCCACTTCTCAGAAGAAGACATAGACTTCTTAAGAGAAAAGGGAATTTTTGACGAAGAATTTTTATCTTATTTAAAAGATTTTGAATTTAAATGTGACGTTTGGGCAATGCCAGAAGGAACTCTAGCCTTCCCTGGTGAACCACTTTTAATAGTAAGAGGTCCAGCTATTCAAGCTCAAATGCTTGAGACTATGGTTCTACTTACAATAAATCACCAATCTATGATTGCAACTAAGGCATCAAGAATTGTTAAGCAAGCTAAGGGCAGACCAGTTGTTGAATTTGGATCAAGAAGAGCCCAAGGATATTCTGCAGCAAATCTTGGAGCAAGGGCAGCCTACATAGGTGGTTGTGCAGGAACAGCTAACACTTTGACAGACAAGATGTTTGGAGTGCCAGCTCTTGGAACTATGGCTCACTCTTGGGTTCAAATGTTTGACACAGAACTAGAAGCCTTTAGGGCCTTTGCAAGAGTTTATCCAGACAACTGTCTACTTCTTGTTGATACTTACGACACTCTTAAGGAAGGTGTCCCTAATGCTATCAAGGTCTTTGACGAAGAAGTTGTTCCTCGTGGATTTAGACCTAAGGGCATAAGAATTGACTCTGGAGATATAACTTACATTTCCAACAAGGCGAGAAAGATGCTAGATGATGCAGGCTATGAAGATGTTAAGATCATGGCATCCAACTCCCTAGACGAGTACACAATTAGGACAATCCTCCATCAAGGGGCAAAGCTTGATTCCTTTGGAGTTGGGGAAAGACTTATTACATCAAAGTCATCTCCAGTTTTCGGTGGAGTTTATAAACTTGTTGCCACAGAAGATGAAGAGGGAAAAATCACTCCAAAGATTAAAATTTCTGAAAACGTGGCAAAAATTACTACACCAGGCTTTAAGGAACTTTACAGATTTTATGAAAATGAAACTGGCAAGGCCATGGGTGATGTCATAGCCCTAAGAGATGAAGAAATCCCTAAGGATAATTACGAAGTCTTCCACCCAATTTACACTTGGAAGAGAAAGACTCTTACAGACTACACAGCTAAGAAGGTTCTTGTCCAAATTTATAACAAGGGAGAACTTGTATACAAGATGCCAAGCCTTGATGAAATAAGAGCAAGAGCTGAAGCAGAACTGGATACTCTTTGGGAAGAAACTAAGAGACTTGACAATCCAAACGAGTACATCGTCGACTTGTCAGAAAAACTTTGGAAGCTAAAGGACGACTTATTAAAGAAGCACGGAAAAAATTAAAATAAAAAGAGAATAAAAAAGAGAGGGAAGTTATATGCAGTATTACGGAAATGTTTTTAGACCGCCAAGTGAGGCTAGGTCACTAATAATTCAAGCTACAGTGGGTTGTTCTCACAACAACTGTACTTTTTGCTACATGTACAAGGATGATGATTTTAGGATAAGACCCCTTGAAGATATAAAGAAGGACCTAATAGAAATGAGCTCTTATGGAGATTATTTTGAGAGGATCTTCTTGGCAGATGGAGACGCTCTTGTATTAAAGACAGAGGACCTTGTGGAAATCCTAAGGACCATAAAAAAATATTATCCCAATGTCAAAAGAGTTTCATCCTATGCAACTGCCCAAGATATAAATAGAAAGTCCCTAGAAGAACTAAAGGAACTTAGGGCTGAAGGACTTGAGATGCTCTACATTGGTTTCGAGACAGGAGACGAAGAACTCCTAAAGGAAATCAAAAAAGGGGTAACTTATGAAGAATATGTAACTGCCATGAAGAAGGCAAAGGAAGCAGGATTTACAACTTCCATCACAATCATAGCAGGCCTTGGTGGAGTAGAGGGCATGGAAAGAAATGCAATAGGAACTGCCAAATTAATTTCAGAAACCAAGCCAGACTTCTTGGGTTATCTCACAATGAGAATTTACAAGAACACACCTCTTTATGAAGACTATGTAAGTGGCAAGTTTAAGATGCCAGATGCAGGTCAAATTCTTGAAGAGATGAAAATATTCTTGGAGCACGTGGACTCTGAAGGCACAGTGTTTAGGTCCAACCACGCATCCAACTACGTTCTCCTTGCAGGAACTTTAAACGAGGACAAGGAAGGCCTAATAAGTGCAATAGAAAAAACTTTAAAGAAAAAGTCTTTTAGACCTGATGTATTGAGAGGATTTTAAAATTGAAAGACAAAAATTTTGAAAGTATGGATGAAAGGCAAAAATTAAAAAATTTGAAAAGAGAATTGGACTCTGGAGTTATTTCCTTTGAAGAAAAAACTGAGGATACATCCCTTGCCCTAAATCCTGTTAGGTATCTTATGCCTCTTGAGTCAAAGCCTAATAAGAAAGAAAAACTCGACATTGACTACAAGAAGAAGGACCAACCTAGTGACAAAAATTTCGAAATTATTATAGAAGTAAATCCCAAGGGTTATGAAGAAAATAAAAAGAGAAGGAGGGAGTCAAAGCTCCCTGCCCCTCACAAGTCTTACCCTCTTGAAAGGGTGAAGAGAGATCAGCAAAAGATAAACAAGGGGTCCCTATTCTACGACTACCTAGAGATTTACTTAAACAGGACAAAGAACATAGAGAGACAGTTCTTTGAAGACTACTTTGGTTTGTAGTATAAAGAAAAGAGGAAGAAATGGAAGATAAAAGAGAAAGAGAAGAAAAGAAAATCCCGTCAAGCTTATCCTTTAAGACCGACGTCTACAAAAAGATATTTTTGACAGGGCTTGCCCTTTTATTTGTGGCATACTTATTTGTAAATTCCAAGACAATATTTTCAGGTCTTGGAGTCTTACTTGGCGTTATTGCTCCCTTTATCCTAGGGGGAGTTATCGCCTTTATAATGAAAATACCTCTAAACTTTTTCGAGAGAAAAATTTTAGACAAGATAAAAAATGAAAAATTTCAAAATCACAAGAGGACAATTTCCATTGCTATATCCTTTATAGTGATAATCCTCGCCATATTTATAATTACGGCGATAATTGTCCCACAACTTATCAATTCCTTTAACGAACTTAGGAAGTCCCTTCCAAGTTTCTTGCAAATGGCAATTGATAAGACAAGAGAGATACCTTATTTAAGCAATTACTCTGACAAGCTTCAAGCTGAGTACGACAACTTGTCTTGGAATGAAATTTTTAATAGGGTAAGGAGCTTTGTCAAGTCTGACGAACAGTCATCCTATATACTAAACTCTGCCCTATCGACAGCGTCCAGTATCTTGGGTGGCTTGGTCTCCTTCTTCCTTGCCCTTATTACATCAATCTACATCCTTGCAGACAAGGAAAGACTTGGCTATCAAGCAACTAGAATTTGCTACTCATGCTTTAATAACAAGGTCGCAAATAAAATCTTGCACGTTGCCCACCTCTTACATGAAAACTTCTTTGGTTTCATAAGGGGACAGCTAACAGTGTCATCCTTTATAGGTATAGCGACTTTTGTGTGCTGCTTGCTTTTAAGAATTCCCAACGCAGCCACAATTGGTGTAATAGTTGGCGTGACAGACCTTGTGCCAATCATCGGCCCCTTCCTTGGTGGTGCCATGGCCTTTGTCATGATTGTAATTGAAGACCCAACTAAGGGACTTATGTTTATAGTATTGATTTTGATTTTGCAACAAATTGAATCAAACTTAGTTTATCCAAAACTTGTTGGCAACAAAGTTGGACTTCCATCCTTATGGACTCTTGTGGCAATCACAATAGGTGGATCTCTCTTTGGAGTAGTGGGAATGTGGGCCTTTATACCACTTGCATCAACTCTCTACGCTCTTATTAAAGAGTACACAGAGTACAAGATCAATGAAAAGAACCTAGACCTAAGAATGAAAAAAATATAAATCAAAAAAGACTTCTCATGTAATAGTGAGAAGTCTTTTTTTATGCAAGTTTATCTGACTTGCAAGTTAATAAAAAATTATAAGTTAATAAGAGCTTGCGACTTTACAAAAAATTATAAGTTTATAAATTACTGCTAAGTCATAAGAAGATATAAAGGCATAAAGATTTACAAAGTCACAAACAATTGCAAAGTCACAAATAATTACAAAGTCACAAATAATTGCAAAGTCACAAACAATTGTAAAGTCTCAAGTAATAAAAATTTATATAAAACCCACAAGATTAATCTGACCATTTTGCAAATTATTGAAAGTTCCCTATTATGGGTATAATAGAAAAGAACAAAAAATGCTTAAAGATATTAAAATATTTAAGAATGGAAGCTAAGGTCTTCGAAATAATGAAGACCAATTGATTTAAGGAGAGATTATAATGATTGAATTTAAAAAAGTCAGCAAGATCTATCCCGGTAATCAGGTTGCAGCGGAAAATATAAATTTAAAATTCAAAGATGGCGAATTTATATGTTTTATTGGAGCCAGTGGATCGGGCAAGACTACATGCATGAGGATGATAAATAGGATGAACGAAATCACATCAGGGGATATCCTCATCAACGGAGTCAGCATCAAGGACATGGATCCAGTTGATCTCAGGAGACAAATTGGATATGTAATCCAACAAATTGGACTCCTGCCACATATGACAGTTTATGACAACATAGTTTTGGTCCCAAGACTTTTGAAGTGGGACGAAGAAAAGTTAAGGCCCATTGCCGAGAACCTAATCGAAAAAGTGGACCTACCTCTTTCCTACTTAGACAAATACCCATCAGAATTATCTGGTGGCCAACAACAGAGGATAGGAGTTATAAGGGCTCTGGCAGCAGACCAAGATATAATCCTAATGGATGAACCCTTTGGTGCCCTTGACCCCATAACGAGAGATGCCCTTCAAAAACTCGTGAAGAGACTTCAAAGAGAAATGGGAAAGACAATAGTCTTTGTGTCCCACGACATGGACGAGGCCCTTTCACTTGCAGACAGGATTGTCATTATGAAGAAGGGTCACGTTGAACAATTTGATACGCCAGAAAATATACTTAAAAATCCAAAGTCAAAATACGTAGAAGAAATGCTGGGCCAAGAAAAGATGAACGAGGCCAAGACTTCTTACAGGACTGTGGAAACAATTATGCTTAAGAACCCAGTTTCATTAACAAGTGACAGGTCAACCTATGATGCCCTTGCCCTTATGAGAAACAAGAGAGTCGATACTATTTTCGTAACCGACGAAGAAGGGCACCTACTTGGAGCTGTGGGCATGTTTGACATAGGAAGATATGGTAAGCACATAAAAGCTCTTTACGAAGTCATGGACAAGGTCTACGCCATAGGAGAGGACACAGTAATTATGAATGCCATTCGTGACATTTATAATCTAGACATAAAGAACCTGCCAGTTGTAGATGAGGAAAACAAACTTGTTGGCCTTGTTACCAGGGCTTCAGTAGTAGATACAATTTACACCAACCTCTGGGGAAATGAAGAAGAGGAAGAGGCTGAAGAAGTCTATGAAGAGGACAACTTATCTGAACTTATGAAGGATGCATCAGGTGAGGCACCTAAGAAAATAGGTGATGATAATGATTAATTTTTTACTAGAAAATAGTGGAGAAATATTGTCAAAGTCTATGGAACATCTTATAATTGCGACAATTTCTCTTGCCCTTGGGATTCTTGTGGCAGTTCCTCTAGGGATCCTCTTAAATAGGTCCAAGCAGGCAGCAAAAATTGTCATGGCAATAGCATCGGTTCTTCAAACAGTTCCATCCTTTGCCCTCTTGGCACTCATGATTCCACTTTTTGGAGTTGGAAAAAAGCCAGCCATAGTTGCACTTTTTATCTACTCCTTGCTTCCAATTATGAGGAACACCTATCTTGGTATAGCAGGAGTAAATGAAAACCTAATAGATGCAGCTAAGGGAATGGGGATGACAAGGTCTCAAATACTTTTCAAGGTCCAAATCCCTATGGCTATGCCAGTTATAATGGGTGGTATAAGACTTTCAGGAGTTTACGTCCTTGCCTGGACAACTCTTGCAGCCTATGTGGGAGCAGGTGGACTTGGGGACTTTATCTTTAATGGGCTCACTAACGCCATAATGCCAATGGTAGTTTGGGGGACAATCCCAGTTACCCTTATGGCAATAATAGTGGACTTCCTTTTTGGAATTCTAGAAGAAAAACTATCACCTAACAAGAAAAGTGAGGTGGCATAATGAAAAAAATTAAAAAAATACTTTTAATCTTTCTTATCCTACCCATCTTTTTAACATCATGTAGCCTGCCAGGTCTTGGCGGCAACACCAAGACTAGCGTAGTTGTGGCAACGGGATCCAACACAGAAAGGCAGATCCTTGGGGAAATTGTTAAGCAGATGATAGAACACCATAGCGACATAGATGTTTCACTCATCACAAATTTGTCCTCATCTGTCCTAAACCACATAGCCATGTTAAAGGGTGATGTAAACATAGTTGGAGCCATGTACACAGGGACAGCCTTAAGCGGAGAACTTGGCATGGACCCAATTAAGGACCCAAAAGAGGCAGAGAAAGTTGTAATGCAAGAATACTACAAGAGGTGGGAGAGATACTGGTACCCATCCTTTGGATTTGACAACACCTATGCCTTTATGGTTACAAAAAAATTTGCAGAAGAAAATAAACTTAAAAAAGTTTCTGACCTTGAGAAAATAAAAGACAAACTTGAAGTTGGAGTAGACACAGCCTGGATAAAGAGAGAGGGCGACGGTTATAAGGCCTTCAAAGAAATCTACGGCTTTGACTTTAAGACAATTTATCCCATGGACATTGGTCTAGTTTACACAGCCCTTGCTAGTGGAGAGATGGACCTAGTCCTTGGCTATTCAACAGATGGAAAGATTTCATCCTATGACTTAGTTGTATTAGAAGATGACAAGAGACTTTTCCCACCTTACGACTGCTCACCAGTCTTGTCAAAGGCAATCGTGGAAAAATATCCAGAGCTTGAGACAATAATGATGAAGCTTGTGGGACAAATCTCATCAAAAGATATGCAAGAGTTAAACCGTCAAGCAGACGAAGACCTTGAGATGCCAAAAATAGTTGCAGAAAACTTTTTAAAGAAGCACAAGTATTTTGAAGATGTAAAAGTCGACCAAAGCAAGATAAAAGCATACAAGGAATTTGTGGAAGGAGGAAAAAATGTCTGATGTAATAATTTACTATATGGAGAACGCATCCTATGTCTTTGAACAATTTATTAGACACTTTTTAATTTCCGTCTACGGAGTTCTCTTTGCCGCAATAGTGGCAATACCACTGGGCTTTGCAGTAGCGAGAAAGAGAAAATTATCAAGACTTACAATAAGTATCGCCAATGTAATGCAGACCATACCATCCCTTGCCATGTTGGCTATCCTCATGTTTTTAATAGGAACGGGACCAAACACAGTTGTCTTTGCAGTATTTTTATACGCAATCCTTCCAATATTAAAAAACACAGTGGGAGGAATCAACTCAGTAACACCAGAGCTTGTTGATGCGGCTAAGGGAATGGGGATGACAAAATATCAAATAATGAGGAAGGTAGAACTTCCCCTTGCCATTTCAATAATCATGGGCGGCATAAGAAATGCCCTAGTCCTCGCCATAGGAGTTACAGCAGTGGGCACCTTCATTGGAGCAGGAGGCCTTGGAGATATAATCACAAGGGGGATCACAGTAGCCAATGGAAGCCCCATAATAATAGCGGGAGCAATCCCAACAGCCCTAATGGCAGTCTTGGCAGACTTCGCCCTCGGCGCCATAGAAAATAAATTAAAGCCAAGAACATTTACAAAGATATAAAAAAATAAAGAATCAAGCTGACCTTTAATTATAAAACAAGATTAAGGGTCAGTTTTTTATTTAGAAATTAAGTTAAGCAAATTTAAAAAAATAATAAAACTTCATAAGTTCGCTTTAATAATAAAAATTTAAAGTGAAGATGTAATCTAAAATAAAAAGATTTTGGAAAAGTAATAGTAAGTAAAAGTAGGAGTAATTAAATAAGTTGTAAAACAAAAATACTCAGGTTTTAAAAGGCCTGAGTATTTTCTTGCAAATTTTTATAAAGTTTTTAAAATTTATTTTCAAACTTTCAACAAACTACTACTTCTTAGTCCTATAGAAGTCAACTACAGAGAAGATTGTGTTCACTAAGATGATGTAGTGGTGGTAGAAGGAGAAGTAAAGGGACATTAGAGGTGCGCCCACCATCTCTAGCGGCGTCCTTCCTGCTATGTTCCAAGGGATATAGGATGGTGTCATGACTGCCGAGTTCTCCATATCAAGGGCTAGGTAATATTGGTTCTTATAATTTTCCCTTGCCATCTCATAGGTTAGCATTATTGTAAGAGTTTGGTTGGAAGAAAAAACTGAAATCATTGCAGACATTAGGGACATGACCAGCATCTGAGGTAACTTACTAAACATCTTATTTACAAATTTCTTCACGCCAACTAAGAGGTCAGTCTCTTTGAAGAAACCAAAGTAACCAGAAGAAGTTCCAACTATTAAGAGCATCTTAAACATGGAGAAAAATCCTCCGCCATTAATCAACTTGCCTGCAGGGGAATCCAAGTGAAAACCAAAAATCAAGGCATGAAAAACTTCTGCCAAAGACCTGTCTTGTAAGACCATGGCAAAGACTATAGAGATTACAATGGAAATAAGCATGTTGATCTTTAAATCAATTTTTAAAATTGAAAGAATAATAATAGAAAGAGTTGGAGTTATAAGGAGAAGGTTAAAATTAAAAATCTCCCTAATCATCTCGATGCTTTCCTTGTCAACTCTTGCCTCAATCCCCAAATTAAAAACTTGATAAGTTGCAATAGTTAGTATAAGAGGAAAGATGCAAGTTCTAAACATATTCTTGAGGTTGACATAAAGGTCTGTCTTGGTAAGAGTTGCCACCAAGAGGGCTGATGTTGACATTGGCGATGACCTGTCTCCAAAGAAACAGCCAGATAAGATTGCCCCACCACAAACCACTGGATTAAAATTCATGGCGTTGGAAATTGACATAGATATAATCCCTGCTGTAGAAGCAGTACCAAAGCTCGTCCCAGTCAAGAAGGAGATGGCTGAGTTAAAGATAAAGACTCCAACATAGAAAAAATTAGGCGAGATGAAAGAAGTCCCATGATAAATTATGTAGGCAATGGTGCCAGATAGTCGCCAGATTCCTGTTATCATTCCAATGAGGGAGAAGACAAGAAGGATGGTCTTAGTGTCTCTTATACCTGTGAAGGCCATGGACCAAATTTCTCTTGGGCTAAACTTTCTCATGTAAGCATAAAGAGACAAGAGAATTAAATTCAAAAAGAGGGCAAGGACAATAGAAATGTCAAAAATTATTGCCACAAAGAGATTTATCATAAATAAAAATAAAATTAAAATTTCTAGCATCTTTAACTCCCTCTACTTTCTTAACTCTAGCTTTACTCCCTATATTTTATAATTAAGCCTAGATATCTTTCAAGGAAATTTAGATAATTCTTAATAATTTTGAAAGATTTTGCAGTTCTTTACTATTGTAATTCTAGAAAAGCTTACTATATAATTAAGCTTGGAGGTAGAGATGAAAAAATTTTACACAAAAGCGAAAAATACCATACTTAAAAATAGAAGAAATAAAATCCTAGCAGGAGGAGGACTTGCCCTCGTCCTTGCTCTTGCCATTGTGCCAAAACTTGCAGGCCTTGGTGGAGGAAAGGCAGAGACAATTTCTGAAAACCAAGTTGTCACATTGAGGAAGGGCAGCCTCACAAATTCTGTCAGCGAAAAGGGAAAGGTAGTTCCATCAAACTCCGTGGAAGTATTTTCTGAAAAGGCCCTGCCAGTCACTGAAATAAATGTAAAAGTTGGCGACAAGGTGAAGAAGGGCGACATAATTGCCAAGCTTGACTCATCAAGTATAGAGCAACAACTGAGGTCAAGGAAGGCACAAAAGGCAGCCACAGACAAAAACCTTTCGGCACAAATTTCTGCTGCCAAGAAGAGACTTTCTGAAGCTGTGACTGGTCAAAAGTCTGGCAAGAGTCCTGCTCTTGTTGCAGCTGAAACATCTTTGACCCAAGCCATGGACCAATACCTTGCTGCAGAGAAGTCCTACAATGACTTTAAGAGGAGCCTTGAGGAGAGATACAACCAAGGAATAGTTGCAGAAAAGGGGTCGAGGGAAAGTCTTGCCTACCAAGAAGAAGCAACGGACCTAAGATACAAGCAATTGCTAGATGACATAAACAAGAATAGGGACAAGATCTCTGAAAACAAGTCCCTTGCATCTGGTGCATCAAGGTCCAAGGACTATCTCCAAGCTGACTTAGACAATGCCAAGAGAAGACTTACAGAAATTGGAATTGAAATCTCTGAAAAGCAGGCAGAAATGACTGAAAAACAAGGACAACTTGTTGGTGGAGGAAAGCAAAATATCCAAAGCCCGCCTAAAAATAATAATTCAAATTCAGAAAAAAAGAGCATAAACACAGACACTCTTGAAAGAGAAATTGACGACTTAAAAAATAAAATCAAAAATCTCACAAGAGAACAAGCCGAAACAGAAATCCTAATTGGTAAAATTTCCGAAGACCTAGCTACTGCCAAGGCTGACGAACAAAAATACCAAGCCGAAGCTGAAGCCCTTGAAAAAGAAGTGGAAGGCCAAGCAAAACAAGTTGAATCCACAAGCCTTGAAGTGAGAAAGGCGAAGGAAGACCTATCAGCCGATGCCGACAAGGCATTAAAGGCGAGAAAGTCTCGTGATGACGAATTAAAAACTTTGGCACAAAATCTTGAAACAGCAAAAAACAACTACGAAAGTGCCAAGAAAAATCTTGAATCGACAAAGATCCAAGTTGCCAACGAAATCTCTGGCCTAAGGGACAACCTAAAGACAAGTCAGGCTGGAGCCAACAATCTTGACAATGTAGAAATCGAAAACCTATCAGAAGAACTTGAAAAAGTTATGATAAAGGCACCAGCAGATGGAACTGTGACGGAAGTCCCAGCCAAGGAAGGCCAAGTACCAACAGGCTACCTTGCCAAGATCGAAACCATTGACAAGCTTAGGATAGAATCCCAAATAAAGGAATACGATAAGAACTCCATCAAGGTGGGAACTCAAGTGGAAATCACATCAGACTCCATCATGGGAGAGGTCTACAAGGGCAAGGTCATCTCCATTGACCCAGCTCCAATGCCAGTATCTGAAGACAACAAGTCTGGCGAAGTATTATACAAGACTGTAATAGAAATAGATGAAGGGCAAGAAGAAAAATTTGCCCCAGGTATGACTCTTAGGGTTAAATACATCATTAGCCAGGAAGAAAACACCTTTAAGGTGCCAAGTGATGCCATCTTCGAAAGAGACAACAAGTCCTATGTCCTTGCACTAAAAGACCTAGGCAAAGACAAGTACCAAATTGAAAAAGTTGAAGTGACAAGGGGACTTGAAAATGATGCAGAAACTGCCGTCAAGTCCAAAGACCTCAAGGAAGGCGACAAGATCCTTGCCACATCAGGAGGCTATGGAGAGGGCAGCCAAGTTAAACTTATGAGGGATCCAAACTCCAAAGAAAGTGATGGAGATGAAAAAAGTGTAGATGCCAGCACCGCAGAAGCCGGAGGAGTTATTATAAAATGACAGGCAAGCTTATAAAGATGGAGGACATAAAAAAGTCCTTTAACATTGGAAAAGAAAATGAATTGGAAATCCTCCACGGCATAAACTTTGAGGTAAATGATGGCGACTTCGTCTCCGTTGTTGGCCAGTCAGGTTCAGGTAAGTCTACCCTCATGAACATCATTGGACTCCTAGACAGGCAGACATCAGGCTACTACGAACTCAATGGAGTTGACATCTCCACCCTAAAAGACAGCGACCTATCAGCTTATAGATCCAAAAAAATTGGCTTCGTCTTCCAAAACTTCAACCTCATACCCAGGTCCAATGCCCTAAAAAATGTTGAACTCCCCATGACCTACGCAGGTCTGGGCAAAAAGGAAAGAGCCGAAAGGGCAGAAAGACTACTTGAAATAGTTGAGATGAAGGACAGGATGGACCACCTTCCCAATGAGCTATCAGGTGGGCAAAAGCAAAGAGTTGCCATAGCCAGGTCCATGGCAAATAACCCCGACATCATCTTGGCAGACGAGCCAACGGGAGCCTTGGACTCCAAGACTGGGAGGAATGTAATGGACCTCTTCCACAAACTCAATAAAGAGGACAAGAGGACCATAATCATCATCACCCATAACATGGAACTCGCCAAGGAAGCTGGCAGGATTTACAAGATGACTGACGGACTTTTGGAGGAGATTTAATGGATATACTAGAAACAATAAAACTCTCCCTTGAGGGACTGAGGTCCAACAAGCTCAGGTCCTTCCTCACTATGCTGGGGATAATAATTGGCATCGGATCAGTAATCGGCATCACAACCATAGGCGATGCCCTCACCAAGTCAGTCAACAAGGCCTTTGACTCCATAGCCAACACAGCAGTCAATATTTATGTAAAGCCAAAAAACGCCGACTACGACGGAGGAGAGCTTACGGACTCCGACTACTTCTCAGAAAATATAATAAATTATTTAGAAGCTAAAAAGGGCAGGACCATTGAAGACCTAGTCTACCGTGGAGCCAGCGGCCAAGGTTTTGTCAAGGAAGGGAGAAACAAGGAAGCAGTATCCATAGTTTCCACATCAGAGGGCGAAAAAAATATTTTCAAACTCAAGATGGTTGCCGGCAGGTTTTTAAATGATGAAGACGTGGCAAGGGGCAAGTCTGTTGCAGTAATATCAGACAAGGTCCTTGAAAAAATCTACAAGGTTCCAGCACCAGAAGCCTTGGGTCAAGAAGTGAAAATTGACGTCAATGGCAAACTCCTAGTTGCCACAATAATTGGAGTCTACCAGTACGAAGAGATGAAGGTCATGGGTCAATCCCTCAACGGAGCTAGCTCATCCCTTTACATCCCAAGGACAACGGGGGATAGAGAACTTTTGACAGAACCGAGGACATCTTACTACGACATCTCTATGACTTTAAAAAACCCTGATACCATAGAAGAAGATTCAAAGGCCCTAGTTGATGACTTAAATGCAAAATTCTACAAGGACAACTCACGAGCAGAAGTCGCCTATTATTCAGCCAAGAGCCAAATATCACAAATGAACTCCGCCATGGGGTCCATCCAAGTTGCCATAGGAGCCATTGCAGCCATCTCCCTTTTAGTAGGTGGGATTGGGGTAATGAACATCCTCCTTGTGTCAGTAACAGAGAGGACCAGAGAAATTGGAATTAGAAAGGCCCTAGGGGCAACCAGGGGCGACATAAGAAAGCAATTTATCATCGAGTCCGTCATCATTTGTATCATCGGAGGATTCTTCGGCATAATCCTGGGAACTATAATAGGATTAATTGGGTCCAAACTTTTGGAATTCCAAACACTTCCATCCCTGGGATCAATAACAGTTGCAGTGGGCTTCTCAATGCTAATAGGAGTCTTCTTCGGCTACTACCCAGCCAACAAGGCAGCCAAGTTAGATCCAATTGAAGCCTTGAGGTACGAATAAGTTGTAAGATATTGGAATTTATAAAGAAGAATCAAATAGACTATATAATAGAAGAAAAGCACTGTCGGAAGGCAGTGCTTTTTGCTTGACCTACCTGCAACCATCTGCCAAAGAGAAGAAGCGAAGCGAACTTCGATTTGCAGCAGATGTCTGCTCTTGCCTAACCCAATTTGCAAGCTAAATTGCTACTGGCTTAGTCCTGACTGACTTGCAAATAAGACCTAAGTAGTAAATTCTTATGAAGTTATTAAGTACTATGAACTTATAAAGTCTTATGGCCTTGTAAAGACTTATGACTTGATAAAAAAACTCCGGCTTCGTGAAAGCCTATAAGCCTGAAGAAAAATATAAAGTTCTAAAGTCCCATGAAGTAAGACCTGCTTGTGACTCCATAAGAAATCAAAAAGTCCTGACCAAAGAATGTACAAGAAAAACCTGTATAATAGAAGAAAAATTACAAGAGCTTTTTAATTTATACTTGATTTACAAAGGAGTGAGGAAAAGGATTGGTAAAAAAGTAAGATCTAAAGACATAGAACTTATAAGAATTAAAACAATAATACAAATATTACAGGTCGTGTAATTTAAAAATATTACTGTCAAAGTGATGGATAGAAAATTAAAATGGATGAATTTATATAAAAAAAATTTTTGTATATTACTAGGAAAAAAGATAAGCAAGAAAATAGAAAGAAATTATAAAAATAAAAAAGAAGCCCCATAGATATAGGCTAAGAAATTATAAAATCCACTAGATAGAGGAAAAAAATCGAAAAAATTTAAAATTTTACCCATGGTTAAAATTGTATAAAATAAATACAATAATTCATAACAAGATGGCACATATATTAATATTTAAATATATTTAAAATACAGGGAAAGGCTATAAATAGAGGCTATTACAAATTTATTGCAAGTTATTCATAGTGTTTATACTATTGAAGTGAGGGGGGAGTATTAGTGTAAAAGCTCAACAAATGACAGAAATAAGCCTTTGTAAGAAAAGTTTTTTTATGAAATTCTATTGATATGTAATAAGCCTTGTATTACAATATATATATTATTACTAGAGAATTACATTTTTCCTAGTATAGACTTAAAATGATTGGAGAATAGGAGAAAGAAAATGGACAATATTTTTAAAAGATTTACATGCCTCTTACTGGCATTCTTAATGGTTATGGAGGTCTTTAGCCCAGTAGCAGCTTTAGCGGCAAGCTTAATAGATGAACCTGAAAGCCAGAATTCAACTAGAATAGAGGAAAACATTTCTGGAGAACTATTTAACAAACCAGCCGCAAAAGCAGAAAAGACCGATAATAGGAATAAAGAAGAAGTACATAAAAAAACTTCTAACAAAGCTAAGGATACGGGCAAGGCTCCTGACTTAATACCGGCTAAGAAAACAAAGAATGACCACGAATCAATGAATCCGGCTAAGCAAGCTAAAAATGATTATGAAATTTTAGTTCCTGCTAAAGAAAAAGCTAAGCCAGAAGCAAAAGCTGCAGAAGAAGCTAAGGCTAAAGAAGAACAAGCTGCAAAAGAAAAGGCAGAACTTGATAAGATAGAAAAAGAAAAGCAAGAAGCCCTAAGAATCGAAGCAGAAAGACAAGCACAAGCAGCAAGAGCAAACGATGCAGAAGCCGCAGCAGCCGAAGCCGAATACAGAGATGCTCATCAAAAGAGGCTAGAGCTTGAACAACTACTAGAAGAAAAATTAAAAGAAAAAGGTCTAAGAGACCAAAAGAAACAATCAGAAAAAAGTCTAAACGCGGAAGAATCAAATAAATTAAAAAATACAAATAAAGAAGAAATCACAGAAGAGGAAGAAGAAAAAGGTCTACTAGAAAAAATCAAAGAAGGTCTTGGACTTACAGACCTACAAAGAGCAGACAAAGAACTTAAAAAAGCACTTAAAAACAAGAAGAACGGCTTAGAAGAAATTCAAGCATTACTTATTAGCTTTGAAGACAAGTACGACTTGTCAAGAGAAGACGAAGCCAAGCTAATGGAAGATAACGACGAGGCTATCCAAGAACTTATAATAAGGGATAGGGAGGGAAACTTCAGGTCTAATATGTTTATGACTAATCCTGTAGGAGCAAGTCCACAAGAATTAGATAATAAGAAGTTCACAATTAGGACTAGACTTGATACCTCAACTATTACTGGACCAATCCAACCGGGACAATTCTTTGAAATCAAATTGGACCCAAGACTTACTGTTAAGAGTGGAACAACTCTTCCAAATATAGTAAATGGTGGAGCAGTTTTAGCAACTCCAGAGTATATTGAAGGCACAAATACAATTAAATACACAGTTAAAAATCCAATAGCAAAAGATCTACAAATTCCTATAGCCATAGATGTTGACTACAACGTAAAGAATATAAATGAATTAGATAAAAATAAAGATACTCACCCTATTAATAACTCTATTTCTGGCCTAGGCGTACTAAGACCTGTAAAACTTCCAGAAGTAATAGTTAATAATAATGGGGACATCGTAAATGGAATTACAGAACCAGACGGCCACGAAGTCCTACAAATAGTAGAACCAGGTAGCAACTATAAAGTTTATATGGATGCTCATGGAAGTCCAGTTGTAAAAGAAGGAAAACTTGTAGCTATAAATTGGTCAGTTACATTTACATCAACAAGAGACCTATTAGACCTAGGCCTATCTTCTAACGCCACAACCGTAAAGGGATCTGGACTAGGAGATCTTACCAATCTATTGTTAAATGGTAAAGAAATTACAACAGGTTTATCAAAAAATGAAATTGAAGGCCAGTTTGGTATAGTAGCATCTAAAAACCATATCCTACAAGAATCTACAAAAGAGGTACGTTATACATTTGAAACAAAGATAACCAACCCTCAAGAAAAATATGCCCTAGACTTATCAGTTGCTCTTAATAAGATGGAAAAAACTGGAGCAGTAAGATTAATCTTTAACGCAAAAGATAACAAGTCTTATATGGAAGATAAAACTTCCAAGCGTGCAGGTATTAACAATAGAACAACAATCTTAGGCGAATTTTCATCTGATACCACAGCTAGATGGACTGTAACAGACCAAGTTTCTACAGAAGATAAAAATAATGGTCTTCCTATAGCTAAGAGAGAATTAACAGGAGACCAAAAACTAACATCTGCTAAAATGGCTGTCTATGGTCTAAACAAAGCAGACGGTAAGATGGTTATTAAACAGGCAGAGACTACAATCGATGGTATACCTGATAAGGAAAAGAGCCCTGAAGGTCAACAACTTCCGGGTAGGATTGCAGTTTATGAATTTAATACAGATATAACAGAATCAGAAGCAGGATATTCACTTTCTGGTGTAAACATCAACAAATATCAACCTATTAAAATCAAACAAACATGGTCTGGTATAGATGGCACTAAAAATATGCCTAGCCAAACCATAGAAGTTAAAGATGCTAATGGAAATGCTTTATCAAGTCCAATTACAGTTAGCGAAGGCGAACAAGGTAAAACTGACAGAGAATTTGACCTTCCAGCAGTCAAGACATGGAAAATAGTAGAAGAAGTAAACCCAGAAACACAAGAGAAAGAAACAAAGGAAGTTAAAATAACTCCATATATAGTTCAAACTTTCCCAAAGGGACAAACTATTGGTGACAAAACTTATTCCTACAAGGAAAAGTACAACTATTATTCACTTCAAGATGGTGCATATCATATTTATAACGTAATGACAGAATCCACAGATGAAAAAGATGCGTCATTTACAATTGTAAAGACAGATAGCAAGGACTCAAAGAAAAAAATAGCTGGAGCGGTATTCACTCTACAAAGTCCAAGAGAGAAAATCACATTAACTACAGATGACAATGGACAGGCAAGCTTTAAGAATATTAGCCCGGGAACTTATACACTTACAGAAAATAAGGCTCCGGCTGGTTATAAAATTGATCAAGATTCAAAACAAATCACTGTTTCTACAGATGGTAAGGTCAATGTAGCAGGAAATAATATCTCTATGCAAGGTGGCAAGATTGACACAGCTCTTGCAAGGCACAACTACTACCCATCTTATCCGTCATATATGAATGCTATGCACTACGGTAAGATTGATGCAAATGGAAATTTAGAATTTTATATTTACTTAAAACCAGAAGCGGATAGAAATGGTGGAAAAACAAATAAAGATACAAGACTAAACCTTAATATAGCAGGCGGAACAATAAATTCTGTAGAAGTAATAGATGTATCTCCTAGTAAACAATATTCTGGTTTTAACGTAAGAGCAGATGTTGTTTCTTCTATGCAAAATCAAACTGCAAGTGAAGTTTCAGGACCTAACGTAATTAATCAAACATCAGATAATGTTATAAGAGGAAATTCTAATGTAACAGATGGATATACAGGTAAAACCGGTTACCAAATCAAATTCCCATATCAAAGATTTGCAAACGACTGGGGATTCTTGGTAAAAGTCAAGGCTACGGGAGCAACACCAGCAAGTTCAGTATCCTATGATTGGTTAACTGACAACTCAAGTGTAGCAAATGAAGCTAAAATTCAACAATCAATAGGATTATCTGATGCAAGTGCACAAGATAATCCTACCGACCCTACAAATGATGGAATAAGATTAAACATCACAAACGAAGCATTCCCGAAGGCAAAGGTTGAAGTTACAAAAGTAGATGAAAATGGCGTAGATGCCATAACAGGTGCTACATTTGCCCTTATAGACGCTACTACTAAAAAGACTATATCCAATGCTAAGACAGGATATGAGGGCGATAAAAAAGGAGTAGTAAGCTTTGGAGAACAAGCTCCAGGTAAATACATCATCGAAGAATCAAAAGCCCCAACAGGATACAAAAAATCAAATGTAGTATTTGATGTAGACGTATCAGAAGATGGTAAGGTAACATATAAGGCGAGATTCAAAGGCGGAGATGGTACACCAATAAACGGGGTAGACTATATCCTAGAAGATGTAGAAATCGGACAAGATGTAGGCAAAGCTAAAGTTACAGTAGTTAGCCAGGACATGCTTCTACAAGAAAAACAAACCCAACCAGACGATGGTCGTTTGGGATGGCAAGAAGGTATCTGGGAAGCCTATGGTATTGAGTCTTATAGATACAATGGTAACTATACTATCGCAAATGCTACTAAAGGTGGTAAATTCAAAATCCAATTTGATAGAAACCTTGACTTCAAGAGATATGTATATGAAATTCCAGATCTAAAGGATGGAAATGGAAAAGTAATAGCAAAACCTTACTTTAACTATGATACAAATCTATTGACTTATGTATTTGAAGATGATGTTAAAACAGAAGTTAATGCATCAATTCAAATAGTTGGTATTATCCCAGACAAGTATTTTGCTACTCAAACTAATAAGGATACTGGATATAATTTCAGGATAGTAGTAGATCCAGATGATCCTCAAGCAAGTAAAGAAAACAAAAAAATATTAGATTTAAATGTTAAGACAGATTACTATACTTACGACTCCCAAGGCGGAGGTGGACCTTTAACAAGTGAATATATTTCAGATATTTACCAAGGTGATGATGGAAATATATATCTAAAGGCTGTATCATATTATAACCCGACAAATATGTCTAGTGGTCAAAGAACCTTGAGATACGACTGGTTATCAATGAAAAAACCAAAACCAGGCTTGGCAAACTATCAAGCCAATGGATATCCAGCTTTTGGATTTGAAGATTTAAAAATCTACAAAGTTTATGGAAATGAAAACACGAAGAAAAATTTAATGCCACTATCTTTTGGTATAAGACCAGAGCAAGACACATCAAACTATTATAGAGTTTATTCTAAATCAGGAATTGACCCACAATCTGGATTCTCAGAATCTGGAGGAGATGTTAGGGTTACTTACATGCCAGAACGTCTAAAATCCTACCAAGGATTACTAGACAATGGACACAATAACCACCCACTAGAAATACAATTACCTAGGGTAACTAATAAGGAAGGTTATGTAATAGTACAAACATTTAAAGTTACAGACAAACAGAGATTTAAAGACTTGTGGTCTGCATACTACCTCTCTAATGGTGAAAGACACACAGGTTCCTACCAAAAAGGTAACTATAACTGGGCTATTGGTTCGGAAACAGGTAAGGAAATCCCAAAATTCTATACACAAAAAATCAAACTTGTAAATAAGAAATATCAACCAGGATCATTTAAAATCATAAAAACAAGTGAAGCCGATAACTCAGAATTACAAGGTGCTGTATTTGAACTTAAAGATTCTGAAGGAAAGCAAATAAATAGATCCAGTGGATTTGATGGTATAGTCGAATTTAACAATCTAGAACCAGGCATATACTCATTAGAAGAAGTCCGAGCACCTGATAAATACACTAAATCCAACAGAAGATGGCAAGTTGTTGTCTACGATACAGGTTATGTAGTTATCAGAGAGATTGGTGGTTTAGGAGTAGAATTAACAGGAAAAGATACCATTAAACTACCAGTAACCAATAAACCTATTGGAGAAAACTTCAAAATCTACAAAAAAGATTCAAACGATAAAGCACTTCCTGGTGCAAAGTTTAAGCTTACAAAACAAGATGATACAAGCTTTGATCCAATTACAAAAGAATCAAATGAAAATGGTATTGTAGAATTTGAAAAACTAAACAAAGGTACCTATATTATAGAAGAAACTGAAGCCCCAGCAGGCTATAAGAAGCTTGATAAGAAATGGGTACTTGTAATAGATGCTGAAGGTAATAAAAAAGTTTACAACTATAGAGAAAAAAGTACCGGTAATAAAATTGGCTCAATCTTAGAAAAGGATAATATTAACTGGGTTGATGTCAAAGGCAGAAGCCTAGACGGTTGGAACTTAAACGACAATAGAGCTACTGACTGGACAGGAAAATTTCCAACACCATTTAAACTTGGAACAAGAATAGTTGGTATAAATAAGACTGACAAATATGTTATCCAAAGATATGTACTAAACCCAGAATCTAAAAGCATAGGATCAACAAGTGCTACTATTCATAGGGAAAAACCAGAATATTCGAACATGGATTGGTATAAGGGAGATGCAAAAGCCGGAAAAGACTTCCAAGTATTCAAACTTGATAAAGCTGTTACTGGTGCAATTTCTGACGTCAGACTTGCAGAATACAACCCAACAGATATAACAAGAGAAGTAACAACTGGTACAGACGCATCTCGTTATGGACAACCACCAAGACTAAAACTAGAATTCCCAGCTACAGACAAACCACTAGTAGTTGACGTCAGAGTTCCTTATAAAGAAGAATCTGGTGGCGTAGGAACAGGTATGGACTGGACAGAAAATGGAATAACTTACTGGAAGTCTGACTACTACGAAAGAGTTAACATCATTAAGGAATCGGGATCGGTATTAGAACAATCAACTGGTATCCAAGGTTCTTATATATCAGATAACTCACTAGATGTAACCAACGAATCAAAAACATTTGGATTTAAGATTAAAAAAGTAAAAGAAACTGATGCAAATCAAGCAATCCAAGGTGCAGAATTTAAGCTAACAGGTATAGAACCTAAAACAGAAGGAAAATATATAACTACCGGCTCTGACGGTATGATATCTTTTGATAAACTAAAACCGGGAACTTATAAACTTGAAGAAACAAAACCTGCTCCAGGTTATGAAGGATCTAATGTAACATGGACAGTTAGAATAACAGATGAAGGCAAAGTTTATATCAAACAAGATAATGCTTCAACAAATGGAGCAAGATCTGCTGGAGAGGAAAATCAAGAATTTGAACCAAACGCAATACTTTCTGTTGTAGATCCTAACTCTACTGAAGAAAAACCAGTGGTAAATTTGAGGCTTGCAAATAAAATGCAAGAAATCAAATCAGCATACTATGGTTTAGATGAAGAGATTAATGGAAAACCATTAGCCTTTAAATCTCAAACAGAGGTAAAAGAATCTACTGTAAGGAAAAACATCAATACAATATTTGGCGAAAATAACTTTGAAAACCAATTAACAGATGGAATAACCTTTAGAGAAATGGCTATGGCAACCTACACACAAGCTAACCCAGTTGATCTAGACTTAAATGGCGGCAAACTAGAACTAGGAGATGAAATAGTTTCTGGTGCAGTAAGAGCAGCTAGTGATTGGGAAAAAGTTGATCCAGGTAAATCTGAAGGTAGAACTAGTAAAACTCATAGTGATGATTACATGGAAACAAAAATCACAGAGATTAACAAGCAATATGATAAGTTCAGACAAATATTCTTGTTCAAACCAGGAACTCGTAACTTTGCTGGAAAGATTGAGATTCATAGAGAACCAGAAAGTGACCTTTATTTAAAACTAGGAAACAACGAAATATCAAACGTAAAATTCTATGAAGTCGATGCAAGCTCGACAATAGATAATATTACTGGTAAAAAAGATATTAGAATAACTCCTAGACAAGATAGAAAAGGCGGCAATGGTCCTATGAGGATCATGGCAACACTTCAAAGTAATAAAACAATATTGGTTGAGGTAGAAACATCCTATGCAGGTGACGGTTCATTAGGATTGGGAGCGGATTATGAATTTCGTAATAAATCAGGTCCATATGATAACTCAAATAAATCATGGGCAGGAGACTCTTATTCAAACGAAGCAGGAGTTAATAAAAACAAAGAAGGTAAGCATAAGGTAAACATAGACCCTAATATTCAAAATGGTACGGTTACAAGTGATAAAAATGAGGCAGCAAATGATGAAATAGTAACCTTAACTGTAACACCAAATCCAGGCTATGAACTTGAAAGCTTGACAGTTGCAGGAATAGATGCTACACGAGCTGGTAAAAAAGGCACAGTTACAGTTAAAATGGCTAACAAAGACATCGATGTAACTGCGACATTTAAGAAAGTACCAGTATACCCTGTAAATATAAAGCCTACTACAAATGGTAAGGTTACAAGCGACAAGGCCGAAGCAAAACAAGGCGATGATGTTACTATAACGGTAAAACCAGACCCAGGATATAGGTTAAAACAACTTTATGTAAATGGACCTCAATCTGATTATACACAAGACATTTACGAAGGAAATGGAAAAATGACTTTCACAATGGGTGCTTTCAGGGCAGATGTTTATGCGACATTTGAAAGAGATCCAAACAAAGCCATACTAAGCTTTGCTCCAAATGGTGGTTCTGGTTCTATGGACAAACAAGTTGTTGATAAAGGACGATATCAAATACCAAATTGTTCATTCGAACCTCCAACAGGAAAAGTATTTAGAACATGGACTATATCTGGACACGAATATGCTCCAGGAACTTATGTGACAATAGATGGCGACTACACATTTGTAGCTCAATGGAAGGATGCTCCAGTCACTCTTACAAGCATAAGAGTAAATAGTACAAACCATAAGACAAACTATATGGTAGGAGATCAGCTTGATACAAGCAACCTAACTATTGAAGCGACAATGTCTAACGGAAGCAAACAGACAATAGCAGTAAGTCCTGCAATGGTATCAGGCTTTGACTCATCAAATCCTGCAAGCAACATGCCTCTAACAATCACTTACCAAGGCAAGACAACAACATACAATATTAATGTGGCTAAACCACAGCCAGCAAGTCACAATATAGGAATTGTTCCAAACACAGAACATGGTTCTATTACAGCACCAACTTCTGCAAAAACTGGTGAGACAGTAACAATAACATCTATAAAACCTGATACGGGTTATGAACTAGATAAAATTGAAGTTCAAGACAGGAATGGAAAGGTATTATCAACTGTTGATGCAAACAATACTTTCACAATGCCAGACCAAGATGTTTTCCTAAAGGCAGCTTTTAAGAAAAAGGATAATAACCCTCAATACACTATCACTATAAATCCAGATAATAGATTGACTGTCATAGTAACACCTGCAAAGAGCCAAGGCAAAAATGCAGAAGCTGGAGAAAGAGTTGATGTAAAACTCGAAATAAAAGATAACAGATATGTATTGGATAAAATTATTGCAACATATTCAGCTTCAGGACAAGAAGTAAAATTTGAAAAAACTGGTCCTAGATCAGGTTACTTTATAATGCCAAACGCAGATGTAAGTATTTCTGCTAAGCTTGTAGGAATTCCAAAAGGAAGTTATCCAGTCAACATTGACGATACAAAAAATGGATATGTTAACACTGATAAAGTTACAGCACAACCTAATGAAACCGTTACTCTTGAACCTAAACCAAATGAAGGATACAAGTTTGAATCATACACAGTAACTGATTCAAAAGGTCAAGCAGTAACTGTTACTGGTAACACATTCATAATGCCCGCTTCAGCAGTAAATGTATCTGCAAATTTTGTTCCTGATGGGCCACCAACACCCGGTGCAGATGAAATTGAAATTCCGGAAGGACAATATGCACAAATTACCAACCAACAAACTGGTATCGAACTTAAGATCTATAAGAAGAGTAATGCTGATTCACCTCTTATAGGTGCAGTATTCGAACTTAAAAAGACAAACGATGATTACAGTAAAGTTGATAATAAGTTTACTACTGTTACAGCAGAGTCTGATAAAGATGGTAATGTAAGATTTGTAGACTCAAACAAAAATCCTGTTAAGCTACAAGTTGGTAAATACCTACTAACAGAAACTAAGTCACCTGCAGGTTTCAAAAAACCAGCAGCTTCTTGGAAGCTTGAAGTAAAAGAAGAAGGCGGACAACTTGTCATCAAAGAAAGTGGTCCAAAATACAACTCTACTTCATTCCTATCTTCAGAAGGAGCAAAAGCAGGAGATAACACAAATACAAATGAAAAAATCAAATACAAGTCAGTAATCAAGAGTATCGACCCTGTAAACAAGACCTTTGTCCAAAGAATCTATGTAGATACTAGAGGATACGATGGCAAGGTCAATGTACAAATCACTCCTACAACTAAGAGAGAAGAAATTGATACACCAGGAGCACCTCCAAGAACAACACAAGGTGGTGTAAAGACTGCTTATAGGACAACTTATAAAGTTGCTAACCCAGCAGCTGATTTAAGCCCTGATGATGTTCTAAGAGATTATGACTTGAGGAGATCAAATGTATCAGTTGTTAACACAGCAAGATGGAGACCATTTGACTGGGGCTTTGACGAAGACCAAATCAATCTATCAAATGATGGAGTTTACTTCATAGACATCGAAGGTTTCTACGATGATAACATCAAAGACCTTGGAAAAATAGAATTAAAGGTGGACTTCTATGGTGGAGAATGGGTATTTGCTCAAAGAACCTTTGAAAATGGAAATCTTGGTTGGAAGTATGATAAAGATATAGGAACAACTGGCGGTCTTCAAACTAAGAGAGATGCGGCCTACCAACAAGGTATGGAAGCCCTATACGCTTATTATTCACAACTTTACGGAGAAGCAGCCGCTAAGACATGGTTCTATGGTAATTCTGATAAACAAAAATACGATGTTTGGTTAAGAAAGGGAGCTAGAATTTCTGGTACCTACTATGATGCAGGTAGAATTGTACTAGCATCAAATCTTGAAAACTCAAATATCAAGAATGCCACACCAATTCAAACTTCAAGAACCAAGGCAGATATAACAGGTCTATACTCTTCAGATACTATATCAACTATTCCTCAAGAAGGAATGACCATAACTAACGAAGAGGAAACCTATAATATTACTTTCTCTAAGCACGCTAGACTTGCTAAGACAGGTGAAACTGAAGACTACAACAAAAACAGGCTTGAAGGTGCTGTATTTAAGTTACAAAAGAAGGAAGGTTCCTTCTGGTACGACCTTGATGAGTCCTATGTAGCATCAGCCTTTAACGGTTACTTTGGTTTCAGAAGACTTGAACCAGGTCGTTATAGACTATTGGAAGTTACACCTCCTCAAGGCTATAAACCTATCGAGGGACCATTACTAGAGTTTACAATCAAACAAATTGACACAAGGTCTGGAAAGATTATCAATCCAAACACTAAAAGAGAAGTTAATCTAGTAGATTTAACAATAGTAGACCCTAATAATGAAAAGGAAATAGCTCTTAATACGGCAAAGGCTAAGATAAAAGGCGACACAAGTAACCAAGTTTACAATTTTAGCGACTTAGTTAAGGATGAAAAATTTGACATTGAGACTTGCTTAATCCTAAGTACGGTTAATGATGATAATGGAAATCCAAAAGAAATTCCATTAAAAGAAGCTAACTATTTAGACCCAGAAACTAAGAAACCAATGGGTAGAATTATTTCAGGAGCCCAAGGTTATATCTCACTTGAATACAAGCCAGGCGGATATGTAGCAGAATATGGCAATGCTGGATCATCAGGTGGATCCTTAGTCGACTATGTAACAAGTGCCACTGCCAAGAATATGGGTAAGATAATGAACGAAAAACCTGGTAAAGGTAAGGTCACTATCAAAAAACTTGATGAAAATGCCAAGGCCCTAGGCGAAGTTAAGGATAAAAACGGTGGAATACTAACTCCAGGAGCTAAATTTGAAGCAACTAGAATAAGTGCTAAGAAGGATGAAAAGGGCAATCCAGTAGAAGAAGCTAAGTATCCTGGAACTGTAAATGAAGAAGGTATCCTAGTAATTGACGGTCTACCAATTGGCGACTATGAACTAAAAGAAGTCGAAGCACCAAAAGGTCACATTAACACTGGACAAATTTGGCACTTCACAGTTGGTGGTGTGGGCTTAGACCCATACGCTGGAGATATTGAAAGAACAGGCCAAGACTTGACAAGTAAGATTAGTATAAAAAAATCTGAACTTAAAGTTGTAAGACCAGATCCAAATGACGCAGAAAAAACAGCAGGTGAAGGAAATTCTACAATCAGACCTCACGTTGGACAAAGTTTAGAATTTGATAATGAGTTTAGTCTTGATCCAAAAATAGAAATCAAACCTGGAGACTACTTTGTATTAAAACTATCTGATAATATTGACCTTGTAGGTATTAGAACAGATAAGGTAGGAAACCTAGACCTCTTCGCAGACGGTGTTGGTACAATAGCCAAGGCGGATTATGATAAGGAAAAGGGAACAATCACTTATACTTTCACGAAATATGCCAACCAATATAAGTTGTTGAACTTCTCTAACAAGACGTCAGCACATATTAACTTAGAAAAGGTAAAATCATCTGGAAATCAAAATGTAGGGGTTGGTCTAGGAGACAATAAAGACAACTATAAGAATATATATGTAAAATATGTTGTAGATACAGTTGGTAGATCACATGGTTACAACACTATCAACATGGCATCAAAGATTTTCCACTACAATCCTAAAACAGGTGACTTTGTTCATTACTTCTATGTAAATAGAGATAGAAAATATAATGAAAAGGATCTATACTTCACTTACAAGCCAAGCATAAATGTAAAAGACCTACAGTTCACATATTACAAATTGTGGGACAACAGTGATGGTGCCATAGCTGAAAGCATGCCAGAGTCATTTGCGGTTGACGAAAATAGTAGAAACTTAAAGTACTCCGGCGGTATGCCACCAGTTGATATAAATGCAAATGAAACAACTAAAGAACAAAAAATCGGCTTGTTAGACCCATATGGACCAATGATTATAAAAGTCACTGGAAAGATGGATACTAAAGATCTTCTATCTTATAAAGGTATAGCAGACATATACAACTACAACACTTTCTGGAGTGGTAGAGATGGAAGATATATCACTGAGAAGTACCCAGGTGTAACAAGAACAGACTGGATTTTCGAATTTGAAAGTACAAACACAGCATCAGCTGATCTTACTATCCAAGCTGTAAACCCAGCAAACAAGATTCAGTTTATGAAGGTAGACCCAGAAGGTCAAACAATCAAACCTGAATTGGATACAAGTGGTAACTTTATAACAGGCGATGATAACAAAATAAAAGGTGCTGCCTACTTCTCTCTATACAAAAATGGTGGAACGGCAGAAAATCCAAACACAACATGGACTCCAATAGGAAACCCAACACCTGTTAATAAAGAAGGTATAATATCCTACGATAAGCTTGAAAAAGGTTACTATAAGCTAGTAGAATCAACAGCACCTGCAGGATATCTCCAACCAACAGATCCTGTATCCTACTTCAAGGTAGACGAATCTGGAAAAATATATCAAAAGCTTACTGTTTCAACACAAGATGGTAAGTCGACTAAAGAAATATTCGAAGAAGTTGAAGGAACTATCCCAATTAAGATAGTCAACAATAAGCCAATTGAATTTGAAAAGATTGACGCTACTGACGATACTAAAAAACTAGAAGGTGCAGAATTCAAAGTTCTTTACAAGGACAAACCTGACGGAAACTACGCTGATTATAAAGTAGCCAATGCCAAAGGCGAAATGAAAACTATGACAGTTAAATCTGAAAAACAAGGTAAATTTAGTCTAAATCTAACTAAAGACGGTTACTACGCTCTTGAAGAAATTAAGGCCCCTGAAGGATATGGTAAATTCCCTGGAAAGATTAAAGAATTTAAGCTTGAAAAAGGAAAATTACAAGTTCTTGAAAAAGATCCATCAAAGGCATCCTTCACAAAGGGAGCGAAGGGATTAATAACAGGTCAAGTCTTAGAAGTCGATAAGGCAAACAAGACATTTAAGCAAAGACTAATAGTAAACCCTGGTCACAAGTTTAATATGGATCCATATGACACTCAATTTTATATAAGATCAACAAATGATCCTCTTAATAAAAATGTGACAATAAATAGTGTTAAGACAGCTGTTGTAAAACAAAATGAATCTATAGATAAATTAACAGACGAAAACTATTCAAATTTCGCATCAACAAATGACTCAGGTAATATCTTGTACAAACACAATCTAATAGAAATGTATAAGATAGCACATCAAAACTGGTCTACAAACATTAATGTGACAGATGCCTTAGTAATTGAGGTCACAGGAACATTTACAGATGACAACCCTGCTAACTTTAAGGTTGAAATGGTAAGTGATCAAACAACTTACGATGAAATAACTTATAAAGTAGACCTAAATAATTTCTCAGAAGGCAAGGGAGCTTATATAGACTCAAAGACTCCTATAGTTGTTGAAAACCGTAAGGCGGAATATCCTCACACTGGTGGTATGGGTACGTTGATCTTTACTCTTGCGGGGCTTGTGCTTATGAGTGCGGCGGCTTATGTTTACAGCAGGAAGAGGGGTGTGCCTTATGATGATTAAGATTACGGACAAGAAGAGGCACCCTCCGTAAAGTGCTTGTTGTGCAAGTCAAAATCAATGTTAAATGAATAGGGAGTGTGGAGGGAAGCCGAGTTGGCCCGCCCTTGGGGATGGGCCACTCACGCACTCTCTCATTCATACATTAAGTCTGGCGATGCCAGAGACCTAGTTGATTCTCATTGAATTATAAATGAGGGTTGACAAGTAAGGAGCCGAGGGGCAAGCTTCTATAAATAAGCAAGTGCCAATGGCGAGTCTTCCAAGAGGAAGGCGACAGTTAATAAGTAAGAAGCGTGAACATGACACAGGCCCAAGGGGCAGGTGGATGGAAGGCTTCAAGGCTTATTAGGATGACCTGAAAGGGTTTATGTTTTAGGAGTTTGGTCCTGATGGACTGGGCTGATCTAAGACAGAAAAAATTGCCCAAGGGCAAGAAAGTTATGGTAATAATTTACTGTTGAACTATGCAGTAAATTCTTATAAAAAATTTATAATAAGGAGTTATATTATGAACAAGAAGAAAATTATGTCACTAATCATGGCATTAGTGATGCTAGTGGGAGTATTTTCTCCACTAACAGCGTTCGCTGATCAAACAGTACATGAAACAACTGTAAAAATCCATAAAATACTTATGGACAAAGAAGAACTTAATAAGACTGATGAACAAGGAAAAGCTGTTTGGCCAAAAGATCACGATGGATCTGTTATTCCTGACATTGGAGCTTATTTTGGTGCAAAAGCAAAAGCAATTAACGGTGTAGCTTTTAGAATTTATAAAGTTTACACAGGACAAGGTAATGCAGAAGATGAAGGATACACTAAGGGCGAAAAGTTAATAGCTGACCACAAATTAGCTACTGGAGATTTAGACCCTAACAAATTCTATCAATTAGTTCCAGTTAAAGGTCAAGATTTTGTATTATCAAAAAATGATGGTAAGGAAGATGGTATTGCTGAAGTAACTTTAGTAGATGGAACTTACAGAGTAGTTGAAGACAAAGCTAATTCAACTTACAAAGGCGAAGCAGGGGAAACTCTTACTGGAGCAAAGGCTGTTCCATTTGATTTAGTATTACCAGCAGGTCTTCCAGATGGTACTGGTAACTATTCTAAAACAAAACCTCTTAATGTTTATCCAAAGAACGTTGAAAATCCAGTTAAGTTCGACAAGAACTTTGCAAAGAAAAATGGATTAGAAAAAATAACTGACCCTAACACTTTAAAAGATGTTGGAGCATTAATGGCTAATTACGACAAAGAAAAAGCTAACGCAAAAGCTGAAATAGGAAAAGAAGTTCCTTATGAAGCAAAAGCAGAACTTCCTAAGGGAGCAGTATTTACACACTTAGACTTAGCAGATTCTATGGACAAGGGATTAGAATATGATGCAACTAAAGGTGTTACAGTAACAGTAACTCCACAACTTGCCCTAACAGCAGGAACTGATTATACAGTATCTACTGTAGGAAATGGATTTAATGTTCACTTTGAACAAGCTGGTTTAGATAAATTAAATAAAGCAGCAGAAAAAGCTGATTTGTCAATTGAATTCACATACTCTGCGAAAGTTACAGCAGAAGCAATTGTTGATAAGCCAATGGACAACCACGCTACATTCACTTATAACCACCAACCACCTAAACCATCAAGTGATGAATTAACTCCAGTTAACAAAGAAATCAAAGTTACAAAAGATTGGGCAAAAAAACCTGCTCCTACTGATATCTTCGTTAAATATGTATTATTAGATGAAAAAGATATGCCAGTAGCTGACGTTACATTTAAGAATTCAAAAACAATTGACGGAACTGATTTAGGTAATGGAATTACTTTTGAAAAAACTGGAGACTATTCAGGTACTTTCAAAGGATTAAAAGATGGCAAGAAATATAAAGTAAAAGAAATTGTTAATGGTTATGAACCAGAATACACAGTAGCAGCTGATACAGCAACAGTAACTGTTAAGAATACTAAGACACCTGAATCTATCACTCCTACACCTCCACAAGTAACTGTTGGTGGAAAGAAATTTGTTAAGACTAACCAAGACGGAACTAAGAGATTAGCAGGTGCTGAATTTGTTATTGAAAACAAAAATAAAGGAAATAAGAACGAAGGTAAATTCCTAAAGATTAACGAAAAAGATGCTACAACTTATGCAACAGCAGAAAAAGCATACAATGATGCTATAGCAGCTGTCAATGCAGCTTTAGCAAAGGGAGAAATATCAGCTACAAATAAAGCAACTATTGCTGGAGTTGAATATGATACTAAAGCTACAGCAATGGCTAAAGTTGAAGAATTAAAAGCAGCAAGAGATAAAGCATTTACAGAAGCTAAATTATCTTATGAATGGATAGATGATAAAAAACAAGCTACTAAATTTACTTCAAATGACCAAGGTCAATTCGAAGTTAGAGGAATAGAATACGGCGATTACAGAGCAGTAGAAACAAAAGCTCCAGCTGGATTTGCTCTTCCAACTGATGGAGGAAACTTCACATTTAAAGTAGATAAGGGAACTTATACAGGTAGTGGAGATATTGATTATGTAGCAAAATCCACTAATAAAGATGCTATGCAAATCAAGAATAATGATGTAACTATCCCACAAACTGGTGGTATGGGTACTGTTCTATTCACTGTTGTTGGTATTTCTCTAATGGCTGGCGCTGTTGTTGCTATGAAGAGAAACAGAGAAGAAGCTTAATCTTATTAAGTAAGATATTTTGAGATTCCGATCTCAATTAAGGTTTAATTATTTAAATCTAATGGGAGGGGGCAACCCCTTCCTCTACATATTATGATAGAGGGGTAGAGATGAAGAAGAGAATTAAAGATTTAATAATTTTATACATGATGGTAACTATGGTCTTCCTACCTCTTAATGTTTTGGGAGCATCATCTGTTACCATCGAAATTCACACCAGAGAGGACCTGACTCGTGAAGACTTGGAGGGTAGAACTCTGGGCATATGGAAGATTAATGAAAATTTTATTGACACTAAGATGGATAAGACTAATCTTGTGGCTATTCTTGATAAGCTTAGTGAGGATGAACTGGACAGGCAGCTTGCTAATAAGGGAGACAAGTGGATCTTAAATCCTAAGGAGGAGACTGATTATAAGTCTGTCTTGAGTCTTGAGCCTGGCACTTATTATTTAAGGGAGCTTGGGGGCAAGGACAGGAAGAAGTTCATTGAGTCTGCTGTTTTTAATCCAGCTGAAACTAATATTATTAAGCTTAAGTGGGGAGAGAGAAAGACTCCGCCACCTCCTCCAGAGTTTCCACCTCCAGAAAAGCCACCTCATGAGCCACCGACTCCACCTAATTCTGTTCGTCTCTTTAAGTATAGTGACGAGGGAAGGGGTCTTGTTGGTGCTAAGTTCCAACTTCTTGATGAGGATGGCAATGTGGTGAAGACAAGGGCCTTTGCTATGGACCCTAAGGGGACTGAGGAGGTCTTTGAGACTGACAAGAATGGTTTTATTGTCATAAGGGATCTTGAGCCTGGGGTTTACTTCTTCAAGGAAGTCGAAGCTCCTAAGGGTTATGAGATTGTAAATGAGAAGAGTCAGTTTGTTATCTTCGAGGGGCAAGCTGCTAAGCTAAGTGTCCTTAACAAGAAGAAGCTTGGGTCTTATAATTTCTACAAGACTAATGAGAAGAGAGATGTGGGCCTTGCTGGTGCTGAATTTGTCATCACACAAAGGGTGGATGGTAAGGACCAAAGGGTGCAAAGGGATGGCAAGGACCTTGTTTTGAAGTCTGGTCCTGATGGCAAATTCTTTGTGAGAGACCTTCCTTATGGGACTTATGAAATTTGGGAGACTAAGGCTCCAGAAGGCTACACTCTATTGCAAGGTTCTTTAAAATTTGAGATTAATGACAATTCTTTTGAAAAAGTCCTAATTATTGAGAATACTACTAAGCCGCCTATTCCAAAGACTGGGGATATTACCCTTATTGTGCTTGTTGTTGCAGGGGCAATTATGATTGGGTTGGGTAGGTTTATGATCAAGGACAAGAATTAAGAGGGGCTCCTTGGGAGCCTCTTTTTTATGGGTGAATAGATGAGTAAGAAAAAGAAAAAATCTAATAAGTTATTTATTTTTATTTTTATTTTGGGGCTGGCTATCCTTTCTTATCCCCTCATATCTAATTGGTATTATAGGATTGAAGCCAACAACCAAGTTGCCGACTATAAGGAAGCAAGAGACCTCTTGAGTGAAGAGGAAATCCAAAGGAGGTTGAGGCTGGCTCAGATTTATAATGACAGTCTGGGTAATGTGGTTCCTAAGGACCCTTACAGTGAAGAGGAGAAGAAGAAGGCCTTTGACAATTATGCTCAGATGCTAGAGCTTAGGACCAAGATTGGTACTATTGAGATTCCTTCTATTGATGTGGACCTGCCTATTTATGCTGGGACTAATGAGGAAATCTTGCAAAAGGGATGCGGCCACTTGGAGGGTACTTCGCTACCTATTGGGGGTGAGTCATCTCACACTGTTATCACTGCTCACTCTGGTCTGCCTTCTGCTAGGCTCTTTACAGATTTGCAAAAGGTGGAGATGGGGGACAAGTTTTACATCAACTACATTGGTGGTGTCTTGGCCTACCAAGTGGATCACATTGATGTCATTGATCCATCTGACTTTTCACAACTTCTTGTGGTGCCAGGCAAGGACTATGCAACGCTTCTTACTTGTACGCCGATTATGATCAACACTCACAGGCTTATTGTGCGTGGCCACAGGGTTCCTTATGTGCCTGAAAAGGACGACAAGGTAAGGGAAGATGTTGGCAAGAACTTGGATATTGATAAAAGACTTATCATTCTTCTTATTTTTGCTATAATTATCTTATTGAGGTTTATTCTTGATAGGAGAAGGAAGAAGAAGGCTGCCAAGAGGGAAGCTGATAGGTTAAAAAATATCGAGATGGCAAAGATGAAGGCTCAAGATAATTTGATTAATAATTCAAATGAGAATACAAGTGAGAATGTAAGTGACAAGGAGAGGGGCAAGGGCCATGATGAAGAAGTTTAAAAGGAATTGGAAGATTATTCTTTTATTTATTGTTGGCTTTTTGATTGCAACTTATCCTATTATCTCCAACTGGTATTACACTGTTGATAACAACAACCAAATCGTGGACTTCAAGGAAGCTGTTGATGAGATGAGTCAGGCTGAGATAGACGAGAGGATTGACCTGGCTCGTGCTTACAATGAAACTCTTGACCCATCAAAGCTGGCTGACCCCTACACTGAAAGGGAGAAGAAGGGTGTGGAAAATTATGCCCGTATGCTAGAGGCCAGGGAGAAGATTGGTTATATTGATATACCAAAGATCAACCAACAAATTCCAGTTTATGCTGGTACTTCTGAAGATGTTTTGCAACATGCTTGTGGTCACTTGGAGGGGACTTCACTTCCTATTGGGGGCAAGTCTACCCACTCTGTTATCACTGCCCACAGGGGACTTCCACAGGTCAAGCTCTTTAGGGACCTTGACAAGATGGAAGTGGGAGATGTTTTCTACTACACTAACGTCAAGGAAACTCTTGCCTATCAGGTGGACCAAATTCTCGTTATTGAGCCATGGAATTTTGATCCTGTCCTTGTTGTTGAGGGGAAGGATTATATGACTCTACTAACTTGTACGCCTTACATGATTAATTCTCACAGGCTGCTAGTGCGTGGTCACAGAATTCCTTATGTGCCAGAGGACAAGGAAGAGGCTGAAAAGAAGGCTAAGTTTAACTACAAGGACTTTATTGTGCCTGGTTTTGTTTTACTTCTTCTTATTCTTATTTTGTTAATTTACCTAAGAAGACGCAGGAGGAGACGTTATGAAGGCTAAGACAAGGGTCATAATTGGATATTTATTTATCTTGTTGGGGATTTTTATGCCCCTACTTGCCTTTACTTCTATGTCTTATAGGGAGCTAATGGCCAATAAGAATTATGCCTCCTTTAAGGCGAGGGACAGTCAAGTTACTGATGATTTGATTGACTACAACAAGAAGGTTATCAAGGGGGATAGCAATATTATTGACCCCTTTGACAATGAGGACTACGAGGGAGTCTATGACATCAAGGGGATTGACAAGGACGAGGTCTTTGCCTATCTTATTATCCCCAAGCTTGACATGAAGAAGCCGATTTATCTTGATGCAACTTTTGACCATCTTGACTGGGGTGTCGCCCAAGTTGAGGGGACAAGTCTTCCCCTTGGTGGGATGTCAACTAGGTCTGTCATAGCCGGCCACAGGGGCTGGTGGGGTGACCTCATGTTTTACAATGTTGACAAGCTAGAGGTTGGCGATGAGATCTTCATTGACGGTCGCACAGGTCTTCTTGAGTACAGGGTTACTGGGACAGATATAATTTCTCCTTCCGACTGGGAGTCAATCCTTCCAGTGGCAGGCAAGGATATGGTAACACTTTTAACATGTCATCCAAAGAGGCCGCCAAGACCTAAGAGGCTACTTATTAATGCCGAGAGAGTTGAGGAAAAGAAGGCTGATGTGAAACCAGTGGTGGAAGAAAAGAAAGAAGTTTCTTATTTAAAATATGTGATTTATCTAGTTACAATTATTGGATGGCTTGCCATGGTCCTAGTTTTCATTAGGATGATGGGATATATTAGGTCTTCAAAGAGAAGGTCTAGGAGAAGATAGTTGTAGGTAGGATAAGAGTCTGATTGTGGTAACATGGTCGGGCTCTTTTTTAATGATAGGAAAAACAGAGATGAGTCTCTGTTTTTCTGGTTTTCACAGCAAATGCGAGCGTTAGCGACGCATGAGCTGATGAAAAATCTTATCCAGCGACTGCAGAAGAAACGACCGAATAGGGAGTTTCTTCAAAGGAGTCGGATTAAGTAAGCATAGAAAAAGTTTAATTAAAGGCAGTCACAAAGTCGACTGTCTTTTTAATATGACTTCAAGCTAAAGGCGACTAAAAGAAGCCTGAAGCTATGAAAAATCTTATCCAGCGAGAATAAAGGAAGGCAGACTTATCAAAATTTCTTGCAGAAATTTGATCAAGTCTCAGCCTGCGACCGAATAGGGAGCATTGTCGAGTGAGTCGGATATCTTGAAATAAAAAAACGTGCAAGTTTAGTGTGGTGAACACATTAGCTGCACGTTTTATTTTTAAATATTTTCAAAAGTTCCTAGGACTTCTGGTTTTTTGTTTCTCACCATGACCTTGCCCAAGGCGATGACTGTTTCTATTTCTAGGCTTTTTTCATCTAGTAGGTTGATGTCTGCATCATAGCCAACTTTGATTGAGCCCTTAGTCTTTAGGGACAATATTTTGGCTGGGTTTGTAGTTAGACCTCTTAGGGCGATCTCTAGTGGAATGTCTTCTTTAAAGACACATTCTCTTATGGCTTCTATTAGGCAAGATGATTTGCCAATTCCTAGTCCCACGTATTCATTCTTTTCGTTGAACATTGGGAAGCTGCCTTGTCCGTCTGATGTGAAGGTGAAGTTGTCTAGGCAGATTTTTTCATCTATGATTCGTTTTAGGGCCTTGGAGATTCTCACTTCGCCATATTCTTTTTCCCATAGGTCGGGGTCGTCTGCACCTGTGAAGTCACAGTAGCCACCACGTTTTAAATATTTGATACTTTCTTCAAAGAGTTCTGGGTTTCTACCACAGTGGGTTGGCAAAAATTGTGAAATTGGTATTTCTGTTTCATCTACTGCTCGGTTGAGGTAGGCCAGGTTGGACTTGCCGTCGCCCATGTGGATGTTTATTATGCCAGCCTTGCCAGATAGCATGCCAGCAACTCTAACATTGGCAGCTAGTCTTATAAACTCTTCGAAGGTCGGTTGTGAAGACCTGTGGTCGGAGAGGGCAATTTCTCCTGCTCCGATGATCTTGTCTATTGACATGATGTCCTTCATGACGTCGCCTGTTAGGGTTGGGGTTGGAACTTGGTAGGCTCCTGTGTAGATGTAGGAAGTGATTCCTTCTTCTTCGAGGCCTCTTGCCTTGGCAAGGAGGGCAGAGGTATCTCTTGCCAGTCCATCTGTGCCAAGGGTACCAACTACTGTTGTTACACCAGCCTTTGTTAAGGTTGTAAGGGTGATTTCAGGTGTTCTTGTCTTGAAGCCACCTTCTCCACCGCCACCAAGTATGTGAACGTGGGAGTCGATAAAGCCTGGTGTTAAAATTTTTTCACTCCCGTCAATTTCTTCTACTTCCATGCAGGACACATTAAGCTTTATCTCGTCTTCTATGCCTGCAAGCTTGTCGCCAAGTATTAGGACGTCCTTTGTCCCTAAAAAGTCTGGGCTATAAACTTTTACATTTTTTATAAGTTTTATCATCTTCATCACTTCCTATTGGAAATTAATCATTACTGCAATAATTAGGATTATTGACCCAAGCAGGAAGAAGAAGGCTTGCATCTTGATTTGGAATTTTGCCCACTTGGACCAGTCGATACCTGCAACACCAAGGACACCAATTAAACTTGCTGATACTGGTGTAAAGGCATCCATGAAGCCTGCACCCATTTGGTAGGCGAGAACTGCGATTTGTCTTGAAAGTCCAACGAGGTCAGCAAGAGGTGCCATAATAGGCATTGTCAAGGCTGCTTGTCCTGAGTTGGATGTAACTACTAGGTTGAATAATGATTGGAATAGATACATACCAATTGCCGCTAGAGCCTTTGGAACTCCTGCGAAGGCATTGCCCATGGAGTAAAGGATTGTGTTTAAGGCAGAGAAGGAATTTGCATCACTGCCACCAAGTACAATTAGAATACCCTTTGCCATACCTACAACAACTGCAGTACCTGCTAGGTCTGCTGCACCTGATTGGAAGCAAGAAGCCATGTCGTTAATTGTCATATTATTTAGCTTGAAGATTACTGCAGTAAGACCTGCCGCTAGACCCATTACAAAGAATTGGGATGCGATTTCTGGGATGTAGTAACCTTGTTTCATAACTCCCCAAACTATCCAAACTAATACTGCCAGCATTTCAAGTAGGATGATCTTGTGACCAAGTTTAAATTCTTGGGCTGAGTCGTCTTCTGCTAATTTTTCTCTAAATTTGTTGTCTGTTTCATAAACTACTGAGTGGCTTGGGTTCTTGCGAATTCTCTCTGCATAGACCATTGTGTAGGCTGCACCAAGTCCTGTTACGATTACCCAGCAGGCAAGTCTAAAGCCTGCACCAGATAAAACTGGGATGCCAGCTATACCTTGGGCAATGGCAACTGAGAAAGGGCTCATCCATGAAACTGCGTTGCCTAGTTGTGATGCAACGAAGGTAACTGTAACTGCAACAATGGAGTCGTAGCCAAGGGCAATTACAAAGGGAACCATGACCATGGAGAAGGGGATAACTTCCTCACTCATGCCAAAGGTAGCCCCACCAAGGGAGAAGAGATAGAATAAAATTGGAATTGCAAATTTTTCAAGACCCTTAGTCTTGTTGATTACGGCGTAGATGCCTGCATCAATGGCACCAGTTGACATGATAATACCAAAGGCTCCACCAACAACTAAAAGAAGGGCAACAATACCAACTGCTGATCCGTATTTGTCTCCTGATACAAGACCTTCGAAGAGGTAGTTGAGGAAGCCAAAGCCGTTAAAGTCATCTGTTCCCCAAATTTTTGCAGTCTTGTTGAGGTTGACAGACTTGTCATAAAAATTGTCCCCATAAAGTCCGTAGAGGACATCATCTGTCAAGCCTACCTTGTCGAGGGCAGCTTGGTCCCAAGTGTCAGCTGGAGTCTTTAAAAGTTCTCCAAAGGCCTCTTGGTCTACGTCATTTTCCTCTAAGACAGGCTTGTCTTGGTATAATTTTTCAAGATTTGCTGCTAAGAAGTTCTTGTTTAGTGGGTGCATGTACCTAAAGGTTTCAGTTTGTAAGACTGTTCTCTTGTCAATTTCGCCAGAGGCATTTTCGTATTCAACTTCGTGAGTTGAGAATTTACCAGCTGGGATTAAAAAGGTTAGGCCCCAACAGATAAGAACTACAACAAAAATAATTGCATAAGTGTGTGGCGTTTTGAATTTTGTTAAATCTTTTTTGCTCATAATTTTCTCCTTTCGAGTTTAAATTTTATAATGATAAGTTAAAGATATAATTTTTGCTTTACTAAGCTAGCTACAAAAGTTTATATCTTTGTTAAATAGTATATATCAAAAGGTTTTCACTTTGTAGTAGTAAAGATGTAAAAATAAAAATTTTCAAGTCTTTATACTTATTAAGAAGTTGATAATTTTTGATTTTAGATTTTTGACTAAATTTAATTTGTTTGGCAAGTCTTTTGAAGGTCTTATAAAATTTTCTTACAGAAATTTGATTAAGTGATAATAGAGGAACACAGATTTTTGACAAGCAAAAATCTGCGGGCAGACTTATCAAAATTTCTTACAGAAATTTGAACAAGTTTTAGCCAAAAAAGCTATGAGATATTCATAGCCTTTTTTAGTATGTTTTCGATTTGGTTAGTTAATTTCTATCCCTTCCAAGTTTAATTTATTGTTTTTATTTTGTTTTTAAATATAGTCTAGTTTTATATAAATTACGATAAAATACTGAAAAAGAATAACAAATTTAAAAGGAATTAGATTGCCATATTTAAGCCGTTTATTTAAGAAAAAAGCCAGTAATATTTTTAAATTTTTCTGATCGTGATATCAATTGAAAAATTATTGTATTTTGGTATATAAATTCAAAAGATAATTTGTTAAAATATAAAAGCTTGTCACTAATGATAAGTATTATTGTTAAAATATTTGGAGGTAATATGAATAAAAATTTAAAAAGATATTCTTCGTTAGGTTTATCTTTAATTTTTGTAATGAGTTCTTTTAATGGCGTTTTTGCTGAAGGCAATAATATTAATAAGCCTTTAAGCGAGACTGAAAGACTTGTAAGAAGTCAAAAGGAAATGAATTTCAAGAAAAGTAAAATTCTTGAAGAATTTGAAAAAGATGAAACTTGCCTAAAGGTTAAGAGGGAAAAGGTAGTTTACTTTGTAGAGTTTGATGATAAAGCAAATAAGGATCAAGTTATACAAAGTTTAAAAGAAATTAAGGATGTAAAAGTTCTTTATGAATATAATATTTTGTTCAAGGCTGTTTCTGTTGAAGCATATCCCGAAGTGCTTGACAAGTTAAAGAGCATAAAGGGTGTAAAGGATGTTGAAAGGGCTGGCAAGTTAGTTCCTCTTATGGAAAATGCAAGAAAACTTGTTGGTGTCGACAAGGCAAGTGATTATCTAAAAAGTTTAAATGCGATTAATGCAAATCTTGGCAAGAACTATGATGGTAGAGGGATGATTATTGCCAACATTGATACTGGTATGGATGCAAGTCATAAGGCTATGCGTATTGATGAAGATGCTAAAGGTTCTCTAAAGTTAAAAAAGAATGATCTAAAGGGTTCTGATAAGGAGTTTTGGCTTTCTGATAAGGTACCACATTCTTTTAATTACTTAAATGGTGGCAAGATAACAACAGAGAAGTATGATGATGGTTCAGATTATCATGACCCACATGGAATGCACATTGCTGGGATTTTGGCTGCTAATGACAAAGATGAAGATATTAAGGCCCATAAGGGAATAAGGGGTATTGCTCCTAATGCTCAACTTTTTTCTTACAAGATGTATTCAGATGCAAGCGATGGATTTGCTGGTGATGAAACTATGTTTCACGCCTTTGAAGACTGTATAAAACATGATGTTGATGTTATTTCTGTTTCTTCTGGCTTCACGGGAACTGGTTTGGCTGGAGAAAAGTACTGGCAAGCTATTAGGTCTTTGAGAAAGGCTGGAATTCCTATTTGTGTAGCGACAGGTAATTATGCAACTTCATCTTCTAGTTCGTCGTGGGACAGGTATGCGAATAATGCTTTAAAGATGACTGATACTGGCAATGTAACAAGAACTGCTGCTCATGAAGATGCAATAGCCGTTGCTTCTTCTAGAAATACAAAAATTGAATATGAAGGCGTAAATATTGGAGGCAAGGATTTTAGGTATTCACAAATTGGTGCTTTCTTCGATAAGGGAACTTTCAAACAAGATAAGTACAAGTTCATATATTTGGGACAATGCCAAGATGAAGATATTGCTGGTAAGGATCTAAAAGATAAGATTGTTGTAATGGATAGGATCTATACCAAGGACTTAAAATACTCTTTTAAAAAGGTATTTGATAAGGGAGCAAGGGGCGTAGTTGTAGTTAATACAGTTTCCTATTACAACAGAGATGATTGGGAAAATATTCCTGCAATGGGATATGAAGAAGATGAAAATACAAGAGTTCCCGTTTTCTCTGTATCAGGTATGGATGGAAAGTTAATCTGGGATATGATTTGCGGCAGAACTCCTGATGAAAAAGAAGATTTCAAGGCAAAGAACTCTGACTATAGAATTGATATGGAGAAGTATAATTCTAAAAAACCTAAGGTTGGAGAGGAAAAAGAGCTTAGTATAAAATTCTTGGATCATAAGATTGCATGGGAAGATACTAATGTGCCAGCTGGTTCTACTTCTTGGGGTCCTAGAATAGATTTGATGTTAAAGCCAGATGTATCTGCTCCAGGTAAGAATATTTATTCAACTTTGAATAAGATAAATGGTGTTGATACTTATCAATATATGTCGGGAACATCTATGGCGACTCCTGTTGTTTCTGCTTCTACTGTCTTGATTAGGCCAAGGGTGAAGGAGCTTGTCAAGGAACCGGTTATTAAGGCCAGGGGAATTGATATAACTTCTCTTACTAAAATAATGCTTCAGAATACTTCTAGACCAATGATTGATCCAACAACCGATGACGGCAAGGGCAATTATCTATTTGCATCTCCAAGACAACAGGGATCGGGTCTTATTAATGTTGAGAGGGCATTGAAAAATAATTTAATTGTGTCATATAAGGTGGAAGATTCACTTGGAGAAATGAACTCCTATGGAGCAGTTTCTCTTAAAGAAATAAAGTCTGACAAAAAAGACTTTACTATAAATATAGACAATCCTTCTGACAGGGATATTACTGTTAAAGTTTCTTCATCAAAGGTAACTACTGATGGAGAAGTTAATAAGAAAAAATTAGATGAGCAATATAAGGATGAAAAAAGTAAGGATGGTATCCAAAATATTGCAGAGATCCACCCTACAGAAGTTAAGGGAGCAAGTATAAGTTTTGCACAAGATGAAATTACAATTCCTGCAAGGGGTTCTTTTAACTTAGGTGCTACTCTTAATGTTGGAGAGGCAAAGGATAAGGATAAGTTTGTTGAGGCCTTTATTAATTTTGAATCTAAGGAAGAGAAGGAGAATGTAAAAGATCCACAACCTTCACTTTCAATGCCAGTAATGGGCTTTGCAGGAGATTGGAACAAAGAACCAATTGTTGATAAATGGGCTTGGGAAGAAGGTTCAAGATCAAAGGGGATTGTAGGTTATGATGATGAAGGAAATCCTAAAATTCCAGGTACATTAAATAAGGGTCGTGGAGGAGAGCATGGTATAGATTTATTTAAGCCAGCTGGTGTAATTCAAAATAGAGAAAATGAAAATAAGACTCTAGACCAAGATCCTGAATTATTTGCTTTTAACAATTCTCAAGATTTTACAATGAGTTCCACAGGTGATAGTAAAATTATTTCTAAAAATGAAATTGACAGGGGACTTACTCCTAGTCCTTTGATATTAAGATCAGCTTCTGATTGCAAAATTTCCATTGTAAATACTAATGATGAAAAGAAGAATCAAAAAGACCTTAAGGTAATTACAGTGGATCATTTTATAAAGGGGATTTTAAATTCTAAGAGAAGTGATGCTAAGGGTATTAAGTCGTCAAAATTAAAAGTCTATGGAGATTTGAGATGGGACGGATTGATTTATAATCCTCATGCAGAAGATAAAACTGATCCAAATTATGTTGAAGGAAAATTCGATCCAATTGCAGAAGGTCAATATTATTACAAATTCCAATATAGGCTTTCTCCAAAATATCCTTATCAAGTTTCTTATATTCCTGTAAAAATTGATAGGACTCCACCTCAAATTGTTAGTGTAAATGCAGAAAATCCTGATGAAATTATATTAAAGGTTAAAGATACCTACCATGTTCAAAATGATCACAGTAAGACTTTATTCCAAAGGGATCAAGAAAAGAATTCAGGTGATTTTAAAGAAACAAATAACAAGGTTTGGTTTGCTGGTGCTGCTTTTGTAAATGACGATGGAGATATCGAAGAGAATTTAAAGGTAGTAAATACTGGAAAAGTTGACAAGTATGGAAGTTTTGAAATGGACGAGAAAGGAAATTCTGTTTACAAGATTCTTGGAGCAAATAAAAATCTTCCTGGTAAAACTTTAGAGGTGGCTGCACTTGATGGAGCGTCAAACTTCACTAATCTTTATAGGGTTAAGTTTGATAAGGAAGTTAAGGATGGAAAACTTGCCTACTACTTGGAAGACGATAAAAATACTAAGCTTGGAGAAATTGATGCATCTAAACTTAAAAATGTAGAAGTTAAAGATGACAAAGAAGATAAGAATGAGAAAGACCTAGAAAAGAATAATAGAGAAAACATTAGTGAAAAGCCTCTAGTAGGTCTTGACGATAACTCTTATGTAAAGCCACTTTCTGAAGAGGATACAAAGAGAATTATAAAACCAAGGGAAGAGAAGGTTGTTAATCAATTTACTGGTCTCGAAAGCACTGACTACGATTATGGTGATATAAATTCAGTAGATGACTATGGTATTCCTCGTAAATATTCTAATGGCGATCCAATGGAGTTTAAGGATAAGGATCTTGCAGCATTAAAATCTATGGGTTATGTTGGAAAGATTGTACCTGACGAAAGGGGAGGCTTTGACTTAAGTGGATATGTAAAAAATGTATCTCCTGATGCAAAAATTTATTTTAGATCTACAAGAATGAAAAAGACTAATAAGAGAGAAGAACTAAAGAAGGTTCCTGGTTCTTATGATGAAAAAACTCACTCTTTCAAGTTCAATCTATGGGGCAATAAGGATGATGTTGACAACAATAAGGGAACTGACTACAAGGGTGACATTGAATTATATGTAAAAGATGGAAATGAGATAAGCGAGAGTATTTTCCTCAGAATGCCAAAGGAAATAAATGATAGTGTAGAGAAAAAGCAAAAGGCAAAACTTTTAACTTCACAAAAAAGTATTATTGAACTTGGAAAAGCTGAACTAGGTGGCGAGCTTAAAGAGAAAAAGGATGAAAATGGAAAAACTTACTATGAAGTAAAAGATGAACTTAAAATTAGCAAGGGCTATGGAGTAAGGATTATATCCAGAAATCCAGGTAAGACAGGCTTAGACGCTAACTATAGGAAAGATTTCATAAATAATGATGAAGATGTAATGCCTATTGATGCAAATATCAAGGGTCTTGATGGATTTAATGTAGTTAGATATGAAATTTACAAGTTAGATGACAGTGGAAAGCTTAAAGAAGAAAATTTAGTTGAAGAAATGGGCAAGTGTCTTTACATCGATAGGGATGGAGTTCAATTAGACATGGACCAAGATACATTTAATCCTTACAGTGATGGAGAAAAAGGGGAACTTTATGTTAGGAAGAGTCCACATACCCTAAGAGGAAGGATTGGAGATAAGGGTGGATTCAACTGGCATCTTAGAATAAATGAATCAATGGTAGACCAATATTTAATTTATGGTGATTTGAAATCTGATAACTCAAAGGATTTTGAAGTTACATTTGATGTAAGGGACAATGATGTAATGGATTGGTCTGCTAAGGACTATAAATTAAATGGTCCACAAAAAGGAATCTTATCACAATATAGGATTTATTTAGACAGCGTTAAACCAGATATAAAATTGTCTAACGATGGAATTAGTGGAAATGACATTTTATTAAAGGCTAAGGACAAAACTTATTATCTAAATATCTCTGACAAGAGAGATGGCGACAAAGCAGGACGTATAGAAAGCAGTAAAATTTATGTAAATGGAAGGGAATTTAATCCTAATGAGTCACTTGAAGCTTATGCTAAAGATGGAAAAGTTGAAGTAAAAGTAAGTGCAAGTGACTATGCAAAGAATACAAGTGTAAAAATTTATTCTATAGACCTTAATTCAGATACAATTACTGACGTAGAAAACAAAGATATAAAGGTAAAGGTTAATGGAATAGAATCACATGTAAAAGAAGGCGAAGATTTTGTACTTCCAGAATTTACTGGACCTGAAGAAAAGGGTAAAAAATTCATAGGATGGAATGTCAGAGGGGTAAATCAAAAACCAGGACATATCTTTATAAGTCAAGAGGACATTGAAATCACTCCAAACTTTGAAGAAGTTAGACAAACTACACACAGGGTTGAATTTGAAAACAATGGTGGAAGTGGAAGGATAGAAGGTATTAATGTTGGAGATAAGAAAGAAATAATCTTGCCAGAAAACACCTTCACTTCACCTGAAGGAAAAGTTTTTGATGGTTGGATAGTATCTGGCAATAAGGATAAGAAGAAGCCAGGAGATAAAATTGAAGTTGCTTCAGGTATAACTATTACAGCTTCTTGGAAAGACGAGGACAAGAAAGGACCACAAGAAGATAATAAACCATCTAATGAAACTAGACCATCAGATAATAAACCATCTAATGAAACTAGACCATCAGATAATAAACCATCTAATGAAACTAGACCGTCAGATAATAAACCATCTGATAGTTCTTCTGAAAGTGGAAACAACTGGAATACTGGTATTCTTAGAAGAAGAAGTCATGAAAACACAAGTAAGGTTGTTACAGGATCTAATGACAAAAACAAAAGTAGAAGTATTTTAGCATCTTATAATTCAAATCCAAGTTCTATTGAAAATCACTGGGCAAAGAAGGCTATTATGTATGCAGTGGATAAAAATTATTTCAAAGATATAGCTGACTTAAATAACTTTATGCCAGATAAGAGTCTAACAAGAGCTGAATTTGTAACTATACTTGGCAGAATTGCAAATGTAGATGAAAGTAAGTATAAGGACAAGGTCTTTAATGATATTGATGCAAACAAGTATTATGCACCATATATTGATTGGGCTTATAAGAATAAAATAGCAAGTGGATTTGGCGATGGTAAATTTATGCCGGACAAGGAACTATCAAGAGAAGAAATGTGTGCCTTTTTATCGAGATTTAACAAGGTTCATAAGATAAATAATAAAGAAGAAAATATTAATATTAGCTTCAAAGATGAAAAGAATATTTCAAATTGGTCTAAGGAATCTGTAAAAGAAATGGTTAGACTAGGTCTAATCAAGGGAATGGATGATGGAAACTTCATGCCAAAAGAAAAATTAACAAGGGCACAAATTGCTCAAGTAGTATTTGGGATTAAGTAAAAGATCAAAATAAAAAAATATGAGGCTCGAGAAATCGAGTCTCTTATTTTATTTCTCAGGGGAAAAATAAGCTTGAAAAAAGATATGATTATTTCGGATTTGGGAATAAGAAATTTGATAAGTCTAAGCCAAAAAAGCTATGAGTTTATTCTCATAGCTTTTTCTTAGTATGTTTTCGATTTTGGTTAGTTAATTTTGGTAAATTTTATAGAGTGTTTTTTAGATTTTTTAATAATTTCTTTTTAATTAATTCCTGCTTGCTAATTCTAAATAAATAATTGATAAATTCTTCCCACTGGCCTAGACCTTGTGGGACATTTTTTTGAATACGTGAACGTATTTATGGAAGAGCTTCTCTAGGTCGTCGACTTGGTACTTTTGACTGAAGTCTGAGCTCATGATTTCTTCCAGACTGTGGTGAATCTTGTTGTGGATCTTGACGTCCGTCACTATAGATGTGGAAGTGAGGTCGCCATCGCCATTGATCTTCTTGAAGAACATGTTGTTTTCGTTGATGAAGAAGTTGAACTTGTCGAGGCCCATAGCTTGGAGAGGCCTGTTGTCTTTTATAATATAAAAGTTTATGTTGTTGTTCTTCTTCATAACTGAAATGATGTTGTTCAAGTGGGCTTGGATCTCCTCGGTGGAAAGCTTGGCTCTTAGGGAGCAGTAGAAGATTTCTCCTGTCTCAAAGTATTTTAAGAGTCCTGTCCTAGTTGCCAAGAAGTTGATTTCTGCATCTGCAAAGAGTTCTTCCCAAAGGAGTTTGATGCCCTGGACTTCCTTCTTCTTGAAGTCCTTGTCCTTGTCGATTTCGTTTATTATCCTGTCGATTATGGGGTTGGGTAGAAGAAATTCAAAGCCGTAGTTAGAGAGGAAGAGAAACTCGTTGTCGGAATAGAAGTACTTCCTGTAGTTGGACTTTGCCAATTCTTCTGGTTGGGAAAGAGCTATTACCTTGTTGAGACCCTTGAAAAGTTCCATAATATAGGAGGAGATTTCAAAGAGGGTGTCGAGTTCTTCTCCATGGGTTAGGAGGGAGAAGTCTTCTTCTTGCCTAAGGATAAGGTAGGCAGTTTCTCTTATTAAGATAATGTCGTAGCCAATGCCTGGGTCCACGTAGAGCTCGATGTTGATGCCTGCGTTGTCGGTTATTTTCTTTAGGATGTCCAACTTATCTAGGTTTTTTTTCTTGCAAAGGAGGTGGAGGTTAAATTCCACGTCCTTATTTAAATTTTTACCTATTTGCATGAGGACTTGGGCGAAGTGACTATTGATGTCAAAAGTTGCCCAGATGTCAACTTTTTTCTTTTTCCCAATTATTTTCTCCAAGGCTTCTCTTAGGTCCTTGTCTATGGAAGAGTTCTTGAAGATGAAATTTGTATTTGAGACTGTCTCCATGGGGAGTTCTTGGTTGGAGTCCATGTAGGCTTCGTTTAAGAGTTTATAGATCAAGACTTCTAGGCCCTTTCTTGAATCGCTCTTCAAGACGTCCTTGTTGTTGATCTTGAAGGCAGTGAAGAAGTCCTCCACCTTGTCTTCTTCTATGATGACTTTGGCAAATAGGGAGGATAGTTTTCTATTTATGGTATAGATGTTCTTAGATGAGGGTAATTTTCTCCCGCTATTCCACTTACTTATGTAGGATATGTCATAACCCAAGCTAAAGGCAATGGTGGATAGTTTTGTATTTGTTAAGTCTATTAAAGTTTTAAAAGCTTGTCTGTATTGCCACATAATATCTCCTCAATCTCTTATAAATACAAGATAATTATATTAGTAACTTGAATAAAAGTCAAATAATTGAGGAATAATTCAAGATTTTTCAAGCGGGAAAACAATTTTTTTTATCTGGTCCATTATATAATAAAGACAATAATATTTTTAATGAATTATTGGAGGGAAAAATGGTAAATTATAATGCTGTTACAGACAATGTAATAGAAGAAATTAAAAATGCTGTCTCAGGCAAAGTTTATGTTGGCGAAGAGATTAACATCGACTTCTTCCACGATGAAATGCCTATTTACGGTGAAGGACAACCTGAATTAGTTGTTGATGCAACTAACGCTGAAGAAATTGCTAAGGTTGTAAAAATTTGTAACGACAACAAGATTCCTGTAGTGCCAAGAGGTGCAGGTACTGGTCTTACTGGTGCTGGTGTTTCTAGACACGGTGGAGTTATGATTAACATGCAATCAATGAACAAGATTCTTGATTATGATGAAGAAAATATGGTTGTTAAAGTTCAACCTGGTGTTCTATTAAATGACCTTGCTGAAGACTGCCTATCTAAGGGCTACATGTACCCACCTGATCCAGGTGAAAAGTTCGCTACTTTAGGAGGAAACGTAGCAACTAACGCTGGTGGTATGAGAGCTGTTAAGTACGGTACTACTAGAAACTATGTACGTTCTATGGAAGTTGTTACTCCAACTGGTGAAATCACTACTTTTGGTGCAACTGTTTCTAAGACTTCTACTGGTTACTCTCTAAAGGACCTTATGATTGGTTCTGAAGGTACTCTTGGTATTATCACTGAGCTTACTCTTAAGATTATTCCAGCTCCAAAGGAAACTATGTCTTTAATCGTTCCTTACGAAGATCTTGACACTTGTATTTCTACTGTTCCACAATTATTTAAGGCTAACTTAAATCCTCAAGCAATTGAGTTCATGGAAAAAGAAATTGTTAATATGTCAGAAATCTACATTGGAAAGTCAACTTTCCCTAAGGAATTAGAAGGAATTGATATTGGTGCTTACCTTCTTATCACTTTTGATGATGAAGATGAAGATGCGCTTAACGATATTGTTGAACAAGCTGCTGAAGTTCTTATGGAAGCTGGAGCAATTGACATCTTAGTTGCTGACACTCCAAACAAGATGAAGGAAGCTTGGGCTGCTAGATCTTCTTTCCTAGAAGCTATTGAATCTCAAACTAAGCTTCTTGACGAATGTGACGTTGTAGTTCCAATTAACATGATTGCTAAGTATGTACACTATGTTAACGAAAGAGCTAAGGACTTCCCATTTGAAGTTAAGTCTTTCGGTCACGCTGGTGATGGTAACCTACACATTTACACTTGCTCAAACGATATGGAAAAAGAAGAATTCATTAAGCAAGTTGATGTATTCATGAATGACATCTACAAGAAGGCTTATGAATTTGGTGGACAAATTTCTGGTGAACACGGAATCGGATTTGGTAAAAAGACATTCCTACACGAATTTGAAGGCGAAGTTAACACTGAGCTAATGAGAGGAATCAAGAAAGTATTCGATCCAAACTTAATTCTTAACCCAGATAAAGTTGTTTAATAGAAGGAGATTTTAATTAATGTCATATTTAATTTCAGAAGAAGCACAGGACTTACTTTTAGATATTAGAAATTTTTGTGAAAAAGAAGTTGTAGAAGTTTGTAAAGAAGCAGATAGAACTGGCGAATTCCCAGAAGAACTTTATGAAAAGGCAAAGGAACAAGGTTACTTTGCCCTTGAAGTTCCTGAAGAATTAGGTGGACCTGGTCTTTCTAGGGTTGATGTAGCTGCCCTATTTGAAGAAATGGCTAAGGCTGACGCTGGTTTTGCAACTACTATCTCTGCTTCAGGTCTTGGTATGAAACCAGTTCTTATTGCTGGAAACCAAGAACAAAAAGAATATATTGCTGACGTAACACTTGAAGGCGGACTTGGTGCTTTCTGTCTAACTGAACCAGGTGCTGGTTCTGATGCTAGTGCAGGAACTACTACTGCTGTTAAGGACGGCGACGAATACGTATTAAACGGAAGAAAATGCTTCATCACTAATGGTGCAGTTGCTTCTTACTACTGTATTACTGCAGCTACAGACAAGTCTCAAGGTGTTAGAGGACTTTCAATGTTCCTAGTACCTGCTGGAACTCCTGGCCTAAGTGCTGGTAAGGAAGAAGACAAGATGGGAATTAGAACTTCAAACACAACTGACGTTGTTCTTGAAGATTGTAGAATTCCTGCTAAGAACCTTATTGGCCAAGAAGGACAAGGCTTCTCTATAGCAATGAAGACTCTTGACCAAGCTAGAGCTTGGATGGGTTGTATTGCTGTTGGTATTGCTCAAAGAGGAATCAACGAAGCTAAAAGATATACAACTGAAAGAATCCAATTTGGTAAACAAATTAACAAGAACCAAGCTATCCAATTTAAATTAGCTGACATGGACATTCAAACAGAAGTTGCAAGACAAATGGTTGCTAACGCTCTTACTAGAATGGACATGGGACTAACTTACAATAGAGAATCTGCAATTGCTAAGTGCTTTGCTTCTGATATAGCTATGAAAGTTGCTGAAGATGCTATCCAATTATTTGGTGGATATGGATACTCAAGAGAATATCCTGTTGAAAAGCTTCTAAGAGATGCTAAGATCTTCCAAATCTTTGAAGGTACTAACGAAGTTTTAAGAATAGTTGTTGCTAATAATTTATTGAGAGGTTAAGGATTAAATAATGAACATTCTAGTATTTATAAAAGAAGTGCCTGATGATTCAGTAGCAGTTTCTGTCCAAGGGGACAGAGCTGCTATCTCTGATATCACGCCTGTTGTTAATGCTTTCGACACTTACTCCCTTGAAATGGCTGTAAGACTTAAGGAAGCTAATGAAGAAAGTCAAGTAGTTGTAGTTTCTATAGGAAATGAAGAGGTTAAGAACTCTCTTAAAAACTGTCTAGCAGTTGGTGCTGACAAGGCTTACTTAGTTAAGAATGATGATTATAGAAAGCTTGATGCTAAAGCTATAACAGAAATTCTTATGGGAGCAAAGGAAAAATTAGAAGCAGAACTTGGTGCTTTTGATGTAATTTGCTTCGGTAAAGAAACTACAGATGCAGAAGCTTCACAAGTTGGAGTTTACTTTGCAAACAAGTCTGATCTTGGTGTTGTTACATCAGTTATCGCAATGGAAAAAGATGGCGACAAACTTGTTACTAAACAAGAAATCGACGGTGGTTATAGATTAGTTGAAACTATTCTTCCATCTGTTGTAACAATTGCTAAACCAGACTATGAGCCAAGATACCCTACTATAAAATCTAAGATGGCTGCAAGAAGACAAAAGATTGATGACTTTGAAGTAGAGGCAACTTCTAGCCCAATCCTTGAAGAAGTTAAAGACTTCGAACCTAAGAAGAGGGAAGCTGGAGTTAAGATCCAAGAAGAAGAAGTTGAAGATACTGTAGCTAAGGCTATTAGCCTAATGTTAGAACAAAAGGTTTTATAATAGGAGGAAAAGATGAAAAATATATTAACTTATATAGAAATTAAAGACGGTGCTCCTATTAAACTTTCTTTAGAGTCTCTTTCTAAAGCAAGTGAACTTGCTAAGGAAAAGGGCGGCAAGTCTCTTGCTCTTATTGCTTTTGAACTTGCTGATGGAGAATTAGCTAAAATAAAAGCTGCTGGAGCAGAAGAAATTGTACTTGTAAAAAGAGAAGCCTACAACATGGAAGACTTCGCAAATATTATTGTTGAAGTTTCTAAAAAATATGACTGCGAAGACATATTTATCCCAGGAACTCTTGATGGCAAGGACCTAGCTCCATATGCTGCTGCAAGTCTTGACACAGTTTCTATTACTAACGTAATGGACATCAAGTTCGAAGGTGAAGATGTTATTTATGTAACTCCTTCTTACGGTGCAACTGTTTTAACTGAATCAAAAATTGAAAAGGCTCCAAGAATTGCTGTTGTAAGAGCAGGATCCTTTGACAAGAAAGATGACCTTAATGGTGCAGGCAATCTTGTAGAAGAAAACATTGATGAAGTTAAGGACCTAAAGGCTGTTATCAAGGATATTGTTACTTCAAACGAAGGACTAATCAACCTTGAAGATGCTCCAATTATTGTAACTTGTGGTAGAGGTGCATCATCTGATGAGATCTTCCCACTTGTTAAAGAACTAGCTGACGTATTTGGCGCGCCAATTTCAGGAACAAGACCTGTTATTGATGATGGTGTACTTCCAAAGGCTTCACAAATTGGTCAATCAGGTAAGATTGTTGCTCCGGCTCTATACATCGGTTGTGGTGTAAGCGGTGCTGTTCAACACGTTTCTGGTATTGAAAACTCAAACTTTATCGTAGCTATTAACAAGGACGAAGATGCTCCTATCTTTAACATAGCTGATATTGGAATTGTTGGAGATTGTAAGCAAGTTCTTCCATTATTAATTGAAGAAGTTAAAAAAATAAAAGCTAACGCTTAATAGGTGGTGGCCTATGAATTATTTAAAGGAATTTGTCATACTCTGTGTGTGTTTAATGCTTGGGGTTGTGACAAGACACTTGATAAACTTCCCAATACCTGAGGCAGTTTATGGGATGATCTATCTCTTCATTGCTTTCTCAGTGGGAATTATAAAGCCAGACGATGTTAAAAAGACATCCAATGGTATCCTTCATAACCTAGCTATTCTTTTTGTGCCAGCTGGCGTTGGTATTATCAATAGCTATGATGAAATCAAGGGCAAGGCAGGCCTACTTGTGGTACTTGTTATTATTGGTACTGCAGTGACTATGGGCCTAACTGGCAAGATTATTGAATTGCTTCAAAGGAGGAAAGATGTTTAGTAATAAATATTTTGGTATCATCCTTACTTTTGCAACTTTTGAAATTGGTAAGATGATCAGTAATAAATTAAAGACTCCTTTGGCAAACCCTCTTTTAATATCCATTGCCCTATGTATATTATTTTTAAAGGTAACTGGTATTCCTTATGAGGATTACAAGCAAGGCGGGGACTTTATTATGTTCTTTATCGCACCTGCTACAGTTGCCATGGTAGTTGATTTGTACGAAAACCTTCCAGAACTTAAGAAAAACTTAATCCCAATCTTATCTGGAACAATTTTAGGTTCTGCTATTGCTGTCTTCTTTGTTATTTTCGCTTCAAGCTTCCTAGGCATTGACGAAAATCTTGTGGTTTCTTCAACTCCACAATCAATTACAACAGCAATTGCAATTTCTCTTTCTGAAGAGTATGGTGGAGCCTCAGCTATAACTGCAGTACTTGTAGTTATTAGAGGAGTTACTGGCGCAGTAATCGCTCCCCTTGTTATGAAACTCTTTAGGATAAAGGACCCAACTGCACAAGGAGTTGCCATTGGTACTTCTTCCCACGCTGTTGGTACTTCTGAAGCGAGAAAGCTTGGAGAAATCCAAGGAGCTATGAGTGGACTTTCTATTGCAGTGGCAGGTCTTGTGACTGTAATCCTAATGCCTGTTGCAATGAAAGTTATAGAGATGTTATTTTGATTTATATAAATATAAGTAAAGAATACGTATATAAAGACCTATTGTCTCCCTCAATAGGTCCTTTTTAATGATAAGAAAAACAGAGACTCGTCTCTGTTTTTCTGGTTTTCACAGCAAATGCGAGCGTTAGCGAAGCATGAGCTGATGAAAAATCTTATCCAGCGATAATAGAGGAACACAGATTTTTGCTTATCAAAAATCTGCGGGCAGACTTATCAAAATTTCTTACAGAAATTTGATTAAGTCTCAGCCATGTGATCGAATAGGGAGCATTGTCGAGTGAGTCGGATATCTTGATATAGACAAAAAAATAAATTTAAGTTTTATGGATTTATAGACGGGAAAATCTGTAGGAGGGAGATTATGGACAATAGGTCAGCAATAATAATTGAAATTTCAATAATAATTGCGAGCATTATTATAGGACTATGCATATTTAAAGGGTTAGGTTTGGTATCTGGAGCTATTATGGTGTCACAATATTAAGTAATCTTAAAATTAGTAATTAAAAAAGCTTGGTGAAATTTTATTTTCACCAAGCTTTTTAAGTTAAATTATTTTATCTGTAGTTTTATCTTCTGTTTTTTATTGCTTCGATTAGTCCAGGAACTACGTTAAATAGGTCGTCAACAATTCCATAGTGAGCTGTCTTGAAGATGGCAGCGTCTGGGTCGTTGTTGATGGCTATTATTGTTGTGGAATCTTCCATTCCCTTAGTGTGTTGGATTGCTCCAGAAAGTCCAAGGGCAATGTAAAGGTCTGGTCTTACTTGAACTCCAGTTACACCAACTTGTAGGTCCTTGTCACACCAACCAAGGTCTGTTACAGCCTTAGTTGCTCCAACTGCACCACCAAGTGCTTCTGCAAGTTCTTCTACTAGGTGCCAGTTTTCTGGTCCGCCAAGTCCTCTACCGCCAGATACAACAACTTTTGCATTCATTAACTTGTCAAGAAGTGGATTGATCTCTTCTTCTTCAAAGCTTATGAATTTTGTTTTGACATCATCAGCTGTGATATTGGCATCTTCTTTTATTACTTCAGCTTCTCTTCCTTCTTCGAAAGGAGCTTCGACGAAGGCGCCTCTACCAATTGTAGCCATCATAGCTTCAGAAAGGATTCTTATGTCACATAATAATTTTCCATCGAAGGATGGTCTGATCCACTTGATGTCTTCCTTGTCTTCAGTTAGTTCAAGGTTAGAACAGTCGGCAACAAGTCCAAGACCTCTTTTTGCTGAAACCCTACCTGCAAGGTCACGTCCATCGTGTGATGCTGGAAGCATAACTATTGCTGGATCATATTTATCCATTAGACCTTCTAGGACCTTGGCATAAGCCATTGTGTTGTAATTTTCTAAAAGTTCATCAGAAACTTGGATTACCTTGTCGGCTCCAAGATTGCCTGATAATTTTACCTTGTCGTCGTTCTTGTAGCCAATTTCTACTGCTACAAGTTCTCTATCTAATTCATCAGAAAGTTCTCTTGCTATAGACATCATTTCTTTAGTTATAAGTGAAAGTGAGCCTTCTGAAGTTTCATTTATTACCCAAATATTTCCTTTTTTCATTTTATCACCTACACTAACACTTTTGAGTCTTCGATTATCTTAATAATTGCTTCTATATTCTTGTCAGCAGAACCTTCGTCAATTATCCTGCCTGTTTCATTCTTGTCTGGAGCAGAAAGGTCTTTTACCACTGTAAGGGAACCCTTTTGTCCAATCTTATCAAGGTCAAGGCCAAGTTTTTCTGCAGTTAGGTCGTGAATTTCTTTTTCTTTTGCAATACTAGATCTCTTTAGGGCAAACTTTGAAGGTTTGTTAACTGAACCCTTTAGGGCAGATGCCACGAAAGGTGTCTTTAAGGAAACTGTTTCAGTTCCATCAGCAGTCTTTCTTTTAACTTCAAATTCGCCATCTTTGTAATTGATGTCGGAGATGTAAGTCACTTGGTTCATGCCAAGTCTTTCAGCGATTTGTGGACCAACTTGTCCAGTGTCTCCGTCCATTGTTTGGTCGCCAGTGAAGATGATGTCATAGTCGCCAATGTGTTTAATAGCTTCTGCTAGGGCATAAGATGTTGCAAAAGTATCGGAACCTTTGAACTCTAGGCCTTCTAATAGGTAGGCTTCTTCTGCTCCCATTTGGATACACTCACGTAGATATTTGTCTGAATCTGGTGGTCCCATAGTTAGGACGTCGATTTGTACATCTTCTTCCACTTGTTCTGTGACATTTAGTGCAAATTTTAAACCGCAAAGGTCTGATGGGTTAATAACTGTTTTAATTCCATCTCTCTTTAAGTTTTTTGTTTCTGGATCGATTTTTGCATTTGTTGTGTCAGGAACAATTTTCATTAGTAATAATATTTTCATAGTTCCTCCTAAAATTTTATTCCATATATCTATATCATACCCCAAAAGGGTGAAAGTATTAATAAAAATTTTAATAATTGATAAAAATAATCAAAAATTTTTAAGGTTTATATTTATGGAATTGTAGTAGTTTTTATTGGATTTATAAATTTTCACAAGTTAAATAACTTGTAGGGGATAGGAATTTATTTAAACTTTATGAAAGTCTTTAAACTTATAACTTTTTATGAGTTTATAAGATCTTATTAACTTATAAATTTTTATCACTTCATTAACTTTTTCAAGTTTAAAATTTTTCGTGACTTCAATAAGCTTTACAAACCCATAATTTTTAACTAAGTTATTATAATCTACAAACTCATAAATTTTCACGAGTTTATTAAATTATGTAGATTCACAATTCATAAGGCGTTCATTAACTTCTACAAACTTATAAATTTTTGTTATTCATTAAACTAATTATCGTAATAAACTTAAGAGAAGAAAAATTTTCGGGGTATATTTAATATTGAAAGTTGTTATCAAATAAAAATTTAAATATAAGGAGGACAATATGTCACAAATAGGAAAGAAAATACCTGAGTTTAAAACTATGGGCTATGCGCCTAGCAAGGAAGAGTTTGTAGAAGTTTCAAATAAGGATTTTGAAGGCAAGTGGACAGTTCTAATGTTCTACCCTGCTGACTTCACTTTCGTATGTCCAACTGAGCTTGAAGATATGCAAGAGCAATATGGAAAGCTAAAGGAACTTGGAGCAGAAGTTTACTCAATGTCAACTGACACTCACTTCGTTCACAAGGCTTGGCACGATCACTCTGAAGCTATTAGCAAGCTTGAGTTCACAATGTTAGCTGATCCTCACAAGTCTATTGCAAGAGACTTTGATGTTCTTGATGAAGAAGCTGGTCTTGCACAAAGGGCAACTTTTATCATTGACCCAGATGGAGTTATCCAAACTCTAGAAATCAATGCTGATGGAATTGGACGTGACGCAAGTCAAGTTTATGACAAGATTCGTGCAGGTCAATTTGTAAGAAACAATCCTGGTCAAGTTTGTCCAGCAAAATGGAAACAATCAGGAGAAACTTTAACTCCAGGCCTAGACCTAGTTGGTAAGATTTAATGTTAGACCAAAATTTAAAAAATCAGGTTAAAGGATATTTACAACTTCTCGAGAGAGAGGTTGTAATTTCTATTAGCCTTGATGATTCAGAAAATTCTAAAAAGTTAAGGGACTTTGTTGATGAAGTTGCAAGCCTTACAGACAAGATTAAAGTAGAGGAAGCTGATTTAAAGTTTAAGCCAAGCTTTAGCCTTTCATCTGGGTCTGTAAGCGGGGTTACTTTTGCTGGCCTTCCTCTAGGTCATGAGTTCGAGTCCTTTATCCTTGCCATCTTGCAAGTTGGAGGTCGTCCTCCAAAGATTGATGACAAGACTAGGGAGAGGATAAAAGCCCTTGATGAGGAAATGGAATTTGAAACTATGGTGAGTCTATCTTGCCACAATTGTCCTGAAGTTGTTCAAGCTTTAAACATTATGGCAGTTTTAAATCCAAAGATTAGGCACACAATGGTTGATGGATCTGTTTTCACAGACTATGTAGAGGACCTTGGGGTCTTAGCAGTTCCAACAACTTATCTAAACTCTGAAGTCTTTAACAATGGAAAGGCTTCTTTAGATGAAATCTTAAACAAGATTAGTCATGAGGAAGTGGACTTAAAGCTAGAAGAAAAACCTGTCTTTGACAGTCTTGTTATTGGCGGCGGCCCTGGTGGGGCAACAGCAGCTATCTATGGAGCGAGAAAGGGAATAAAGGTTGGACTTGTGGCTGAAGAATTTGGCGGCCAAGTTAAGGAAACTCTTTCAATAGAAAACATCACTGGTATTGAGTACACAGAGGGACCAAAGTATATGGATGATGTGAAGGCTCATCTGGATAAGTACAAGGTTGATATTATTGAAGGCGCATGTGTCACTGGCATTGAAGAAGGAAATCCTTTAAAAGTTATTACTAATAAGGGAGAACTCTTTGCCAAGACTGTAATAATTGCCACTGGTGCCAAGTGGAGGCTAATTGGAATTCCTGGAGAGATAGAATTTAGGAACAAGGGCGTTGCCTACTGTACTCACTGTGACGGACCACTCTTTAAGGGTAAGAAGGTAACAGTAATCGGTGGAGGTAACTCTGGTATAGAAGCTGCAATTGATCTTGCCAGCCTTGCCAAGGAAGTTCTAGTCCTAGAATTCTTGCCAGAACTAAAAGCGGACAAGGTTCTTCAAGACAAGCTAAGGGAATTTAAAAATGTAAGAATAGTTACTAATGCAGAGACCCAAGCCTTGACTGGAGAAAAAGTTTTGGAAAAAATTTCTTACAAGGACAGGATAAGTGGCGAAGTCATAGAAGAAAAGACTGAAGGTTGCTTTATCCAAGTTGGACTTGTGCCAATGACTGAGTGGGCAGACATGGTGGAAAAAAATTCTCGTGGAGAAATTATTGTAGATGAGTTTGGGGCTACAAGCCTTGAAGGAGTTTACGGAGCAGGGGACTGCACTAACTCAGCCTTTAAGCAAATTGTTATAGCAGAAGGATCTGGTGCAACAGCTGCCCTAGGTGCTTATAATTATTTAATGACTAAGTCCAAGTGAACTTTTTAAAATAGTAAAGCTTAAAAAAATTAGTAATAAAAAAGTGTATGAAAAGTATGGTGGCCTGCCATACTTTTTTTAATTCTTTCTATAATATGGGGTCCTGCATAAGATTGTATAAAAAAATTTTTGCGGTTTGAAAAAATTTAAAAACTTGTGGGAATTTTTTATATCTGCTCAGAAAAAAATTATTTTACTAATTTAGGTTAAAAAAATAAAAAAAATAAAAGACTATATAATAGGAAGAAATTTTTAAAGGTTATTAAGTCTTAGAAAAAATAATTTTAAAAAATAAATTTTTAATAAATAGGAAGAAAATTAAAAATATTTTTATAAAAATAGATAAAGCCTTGCAAATATAAGACTTTTAGACTATATTAAAGAAAGTGTCTATAAATTTAGATACAAAAAATAAGAGCAAAAATATTCTTAATAAAAAATCTGAAGAAATTCAAAAAAACCTGTAAATATCCTTTACAAGTGGGATTTTTTATTATATAATATTTGAGCGTTTAAAAAGAATGTTGCGATGAAGTCATAAGTTGCTTGAGATTTTGTTGAAAAAAAGGAGTTTCAAGGTAATTATGACAGAGAAGTCCAAGCTGGACTTGGG
>QWCH01000786.1_pt1 | contig 92608 bp, 91 predicted proteins | sample 1972671 | NCBI WGS metagenome assembly QWCH01 (sample SAMN09866713, study PRJNA288562) | Human gut metagenome isolate term3_stool, whole genome shotgun sequencing... | isolation source: gut | host: Homo sapiens | place: USA: California
CGGATTCGTTGCTTCCTGACAATTCACATCCTGTCAGGGTCACCGTGATACCTGTCAATATCACAAAAAACACTTTCAGAATCTTTTTTCTCATTTTTTTATCCTTTCTTTTTTACTGGTAGTGTCAAATTACTACCTGATTTTTATTGTTTAAACCTTGATTTTATGGGAGTTCGCAATAAAAAGAGCAATGACCTCTTTTTTGGTATAATGCAATCACCACAAGCAACACTACCAAAGGAGACATTGCTCATGGACATTATACTCTATTTACTTCAATTCATTCAATACCAACATAAACAAATTTGCTGGCTTATTAACCTTATCTGTAGATATATCCCTCTTAAGCAGTGGGCTTTCGATGATTCCCATTCTCCAAAGTACCAGAAGTTTAAGATTGATGAACTTCCCAAAGTCATATCCTATCAGCAGGACTGGAACTGGAAAGACCTTATCTCTTACTACCAGCAACGCTACCACAAGACCATTCGCCCTATATTTCGTCGAGTTGAGTGCGATATACCCAAACACTGCACTTGCCCTGCCTGTGATGTGCCTGTGGACTATCTGATGTGGAACGATGGCAGGAAGAAAAGTCAGGTTCTATGCAAGGTCTGCCAAACGCTTTTTTCTCCAACCAAAGATAATCGTTTTTCCAAAAACACCGTCTTGAGATGTCCTCATTGCAACCACAGCCTGGTGCATAAGAAAGACCGTAAACACTTTATCATCCACAAATGTGTGAATCCCAAATGCCCTTACTATCTCCACAACTTGAAGAAAGTGGATAAGAAACATCTGGACGAAGACTATGGTAAAAACAAATACAAACTCCACTATATCTACCGTGAATTTACGATAGATTTCTTTAAACTGGACTTAAACTCCCTGACGAAGAACGCTTCTTCCCTAAAATTCACCAAGTTTGATTCCAACACCATGTCCTTATGCCTGACTCTTCACGTAAATCTTGGTCTATCTCTTAGAAAAACGAAACAGGCTCTCAAAGATCTGTACAACATCGATATCTCACACCAGAGCAGTGCTAACTACTGCAAATCCGCCGCTATGTGTATCAAACCCTTTGTTGACAACTATGACTACGGAACTGGCAAGGTATTTACTGCTGATGAAACCTACATCAAAATCCGTGGTGTAAAAGCTTATATCTGGTTCATCATGGATGCTGCCAAACGTTCCATCATTGGCTATCAAGTCTCTGATAACCGCGGCGTTGGTCCCTGCATTCTAGCCATGCGAATGGCTTTCCGGCACTTGAAAAAGCTTCCTGAAAACTTCCACTTTATTGCAGATGGTTACAGCGCCTATCCATTAGCTGCACAACAGTTTTTCCGTGAGTTCGGTGATAAGTTTAAGTTTGATATCACTCAAGTAATTGGACTTACCAACGACGATGAAGTATCAAGAGTATTCCGACCATACAAACAGATGATCGAAAGATTAAACCGTACATACAAGGTTTCTTACAGACCTACAAACGGCTTTGATAACATCGACGGTGCCAACTATGACCTGGCTCTATGGGTCGCCTACTACAACTTTCTCAGACCTCACAAGCACGCAGGATGCAAAGTTCTAAATAAAGTAGAGATGTTGGAAGGTGCAGAAAATATGCCAGGTAAATGGCAACTGTTGATTTTCCTTGGTCAGCAAACTATCTTAAATCTACAAAATCAGGCATCTGCATAACTGGAGCGGAACCGTTGTCAGGAGAACCGTGGAATACCGCAGCACCTGTGGTGCGAGGATATGCCGCGAAAGTCTCTTGACATAAGGTTCACGGATTATCCTATTTCAGCAGAAAAGGGGGCAACTGCGCCCTTTTCCTGCCTTCCGGCGAGGATGGGTTCGGGCAAAGCCCGAATCTGGGTCAAGGGACGAGTCCCTTGCGGGTACTTAGGGCAGCGCCCTAAGCCCTCGGAGAGCTTATTGTTATCAATATCTACAATTTTCAAGGTTCGTTTGAGCCTTATTTTTGGGCTCAGTTTTTTCATAAATCATTTGACACTATCACGTTTTTTAATTCTCCGTATCATACTACTATTTCACCAGAATATTTTCAGAAATTTTATATACAAAAAAGACAGGGTATAGAAATATAACTTACCCCGTCTGTAGTTGCTTCATGAAATATTTTATTTGTTCTCACCAATATTTTATGCTTTTAAAAACTCTTCTATCGCCGTTAAAAACTCCTTTGCCCTATCAGCCTGTTCACGGGCATCTTCAAATGATACTACAAAAAAATCGGCATAGTCCGTATTGTTTCTAATCTGAAATGCCTGACTCAAATATTTTGAATATTTCTTTTCGAATTTTTGTGTTTTAATATACTCTCGCTGGAAATAGGAAATTACTCCTGCATGTTTTGAATAATCAACGCCATCTTTTGCAAGCAATGCGCGAACTGCAGTAAACATGGCATAATAAGATCTTCCGATAGAATCTTTATAACTTTTCGATGCAAGCAATACTTCTGCTGAATTTAAACGCTCTCTTGCACTTTCCAGTCGATATTTTATCAGTTCCCTTCGATTATCAGGCACTAATTACCACTCCTTCCTGTGAAATGTTACGATAATATGGAAGAATTGTCTGGTATTGTTTAAACTCTTCATACGGAATTACGGTCGGAGAAAGAATTGTATCGTACTCTAACTCCAGCTCGCAAGAGAAATCCCATACCTTTTTCAACTGCTGCTGCAATGTTTTCCTGTCACCATGCACGATTGCAACAACATCTACATCTGAATCCGTATGATAATCTCCTCTTGCATAAGAGCCGTATAAAATTACCTGAACAAGATTTTCTCCATATACTGAGCGATAAATCTGTGTCAACTTTTGTAAAATACTATTCAGTTCATTTTTTGTGCACATATCATCCCTCCTGTTTTCTGGCATCTTTTTGCCTACAAGAATCAAAGCACTTGTCATCCATCATTTCAATGTTTCTATAATAATTTTAACTCAAATAAGCGAAAATCACAAGCAAATGTCCTATTTTTGCTTTTGGCTTTTTACAATAAAAAAAGGCAGTAACACCCTTTTGGCCAGGATATTACCGCCCTTTCACACTTTAAATACTGCGTATTCTCTAATTGAAGCCCTGCTTCATTCCCCGCAATCCATTTTCATACTGTATTCTTGAAAAATACCAGATTTTACCCTGGATTTTTCTACAGATATGATTTTCAAATAAATAGCATTCACTGCACAATTCTGGATTATCCCGTCTCCATCCGCTTTTTTCCAGAAATTCCTCTACATCTTCATATACTTCAATGCAGCTTTCTGCAAGCAGTATTTTTTCCACCTCCTGCTCCTTCAGATAAAGTCCAAATTCTTTGGCAAGCAGAACTCTGAATCCATAGCGGACCAGTGAATTTCCCCGTATTTCATTTAGATTAATTTCCAAACCTTCACCCCTTTGATTTTTTTACAAAAAGATCATCTACTTTCATGACCGTATTACCAGTACTTGTCCGCTTTTTATTCTTTGTTTTTTGAACAGCCCCATTTACAGTCAGTGGTTCTTGCACGTCATTTTCTTTTATCGGACTCTCATTTTTTTCCAATGGAGCCGAAGCTTCATATACCTGCTCATCCAGTATCTGAAATTCCTGCTGCTGTTTTTCCCACTTTCGATACCAGTCCGGAATATGATCCACAACCTTTTCCATCTTCAGTTTTCCGGCATCTGCATGTTCCGTATAATCCATTTTTTTAAACCGAAGCACATTGTGTCCTCGGATGATCAGGATTCCCTGATCCAGCGGATAACGAAGGATCTCATCTGGCAAAAGGAGCTGCCGTTTTCCAATGGAACGTGATTCCGAATATTCCGGCACATAATCTGTGGCACGGATCGTAAAAAAGTTCTTTCGGATAGAAGCAACTGAAACTGTAATCTCACCGGTTAGGAGCTAAAACCGCCTCTTTTTTCATCGTATCCAATTCTTTTGCAATGGCAATCAATGTAAGAATGTAATAGCGATCATCTTCTGTCTTGTCTTCCATGTAAGATATCCTTCGGTTTGTTGTCCTGTAATATTTTCCACCAAATTCAATCACTTCATCGTTTTCTCCAGGAATCGTATCCAATACATCTATTCCTGAATTAAATTCATAATGTTCTGTTTTAATCATCTTATTACCGGTGTCAACTGATATAACCATATCTGTTCTCCTTTCAAAATTCCGAATTTTTATACGTCTTTTTGTACGTCTTTTCAGCTTCAATATAATTTTTTTGGAATTTCTGTGTCAACAGAATCGCAGAAAATTTTTTTGTACTTCATACTTCCTGAAATTCTTCGCTAAACTGCTTCATCATTTTTTTACATTCACCTTCACAGCCCCAAAGTATACTTCCAACTGCCTCGAATGCCTGATCTCTCCACCGGAAATAAGTAGTTCTGTGAACCCGTGTAAGCTGAGGACAATGTGGTTCCAGTTTATCAAGGATTTCCTCTACATTTTCTGCTTTGTAAGCCGACATATAACTGTAATAGAGCACCCAATAATATCTCTCGCCCTGCGGATGATATTTTCTCATCAGATCAACGGACTCATCCATCAGTTTTAAAAAATTATTGGAATGATTAATCGACTCCACCCGTTCCTTTTCACTTGCAAGATCCGTATCTACATCCATGCCCGCCTGATATAAACTGTCCAAAAATTTATCTACATCGGTTCCATACTCTAACTGAAAATGTCTTTTGACCTGATTAATCTTAATCTGCATTTTCCAATTTACCGAACGATAAATTTTAAACAATTTCTCCACGTCATGATATGCCGTATTTTCTTTTCCCTTAAATTCCTCTGTTATAATGCCTGATCTTCCTTTTGGCATTTCTTTCCACCTTTCTTTCCATATTTTTCATTATAGAACCTCTCCAGTTCAGCATCTGCCTCACTCGCCTTGACCAGACAGCAATATAACCCCGTAATAACACATGCCAATACTACCAAAATCACTAAAACTATTTTCCAGATAATAAGTATCCTCCTCATCAATTATTTTCCCCTCTGTATAGAAAGAATAAAAAAAAGTACCATTTTCTGTAAAAAATAAAATTTTTTTGCAACTTTTTTAAGATTTTTTTGGAATCACACAAAAAACTGCTGTTATCTATGATTTTCACCTATAGATAGCAGCAGTTTTAAAACAATTCGATTCTTTTCCCAAAAGTCTCAATGCCAATAATCATATGGATTTTTCTAAACTTTATGCTCTGGAGCCTGACTAATACTTTTGACAGTTTTCCAAGACGTAAGAAGTAAGTGATATGCTTTAAAGTATAATCCGACACCGTTATCTTTAAAACACACAATATACAATTCTCCATTACATCTGAGAATTTCTACCTCATGAACAAATCTATTTGATTCCACAAGATAGGCTGTATCTCCCGCTTTCATCTTCTCTCGCTCCTGCACTTAGTATTTCATTCATTCTTTCTAAAATCAGAAGACCTTTATGATCCACAAACGTTTTATCAGAGGCATTTTCAGGAATTTCTTCCTTTACAAGCATTGTAAGCAATGCCGTACAGAGCTCATAATCAGCTTCCGGAACACGTTTCAATTCTTCCACCAAATCAATCGGTTCTGTGATCAGATAGTCCGTATAATTGCTTTTCCAGTCTCCTGTTGCAGCTAATAATCTCTCATACTGGTCCTCATACAGATTTTTCTGATTCAGCAATAATTGAATTTTCTTTAGTTTTTCACTTTTTCTCAATTTACTACACCGCCCCATTTTTCGAATGTATGTTCTTTCTTAATCTTATCACATTCTCTTTCAATAAGCCAGCTCTAATTTATTTTCATATAAAGAACCCATTCAAACTAATCTGTCCATTTATCCAGCTTTTCTGCACTGCTTTATGAACCTTGTCATTTGGCATATCATCACCTATCAAAAATGCTGATTTCGGATTATGATTTATACGATTAAGGCGCACACTTTTTTCATCATAATTTGCATAACAATACTTGCACATATGCGGACAACTATTATAAGCACCAATATCATTTCCCAAATAACATGCACACTCTTTTCTAAGGGATTGTTTTTTCGGCATGTCAAGTGACATATGAATGGCATTTTCATAAATCTGCTGTGTCATACAGCCATTACAGTCTGCTCCAAATGCAGCAAGTTCCGTTCCCTCCCCACAAGGCCGCAAAATCATTTTATGCTCTGTGGCAATACGTGTCATACGTTGCCCAAGATATTTTCTCTGCTCTTTGGATACCATTTTCACCTCTGGAAAATTTCTTTTTACTTTCTGGTATAAATCAAGAAAACTTATCACGCAATTTTTTGTATACCCCTCTAAAGCCGCAGATATGCCCTCAAACTGTTCCAAATGATACTTGACAGTATATTTGTCATCGATAAAAATCGGATCGTATCTCCAGCCAATATGCTCTTCTCCTACAATTTCTGATATCTGCAGAAATGCTTCAATGATTTTTCTTTTACTTACAATTGTTTTAAATAATCCTGGTTCGATGTCTGCTTCATATGGAGTGATTGTGATATACCAGTATGTCCTGTAAGATTTCAGCAAATCCATATACTTCAACATAGGGACTGGATTTTTTGAACAGAATACAATCAAATCAACGACTTCAGGATCAAGGCTATATTCTGTGACCTGTAAAGGATCATAGGGATTTCTCACTCGAACATACCCTTCACGGATTCTATTTGTAAACCATTCGGAATAAAATGCAGGTATATCGGTTCTCATGCTTGCATGTATAATCATCCTGCGCTCTCCTTTCGCGGAAGATAAATATTACAATATTATTACAAAAAATCTTTTATGAAGCAGACATTATTTCCGTCTGAAGCATAAAAGATTTTTTTAATGGTTGTATTAAATTTAACTTCCTGTTACTTAAAAAATAGATAATTGCAAATTCGTTTCCCAGTGCCATGCAAATTTAAAAAAAAATGTTTAGGTTGTTTTCCGACGATAATTTTGACCACAGTCTTGTTTCTACTCAGGCATATTTCTTACCACTGAGTACCACTTATCGTTAAATGCTCATAAGTTCAAAATTCTTATAAAGCCTGTATTTATGCGGTTTTTCAACAATACCGAAATTTCACTAATGCATCATCGGTGACATTGCCATCGTTTTATAATTCTCCTCTACTGTTCACTCTATTATCAGTCATAGTCAATTAACTATAATAGCATGTTTAAAGTTTTGATGCAAGACGACGTATTCCGAGATTTTGAGAAAATTCCTCCTCTGGTAGAATTTTCTTTACAAAAAAGTCGAAACTCATGCTATACTTATAAAAAATGATCACAACACATAAAAGAGGTAATTTCTATGAAATACAGAGACGAAATTCATATCGCACTCATGGCACTTGTCTTTTCCTGTGCCATGTTTGCAGTCTATGCAGTTGTCCCAAAAGATGCTGCTGTTGCTGCCAAGGCAAAGGCTACCGTTAAAGAGGCACCAGAGACAGCTGCAGAAGCAGAGGCTCTTCGTTCCAGCCAGGATGAAGATGCCGGATTTAACATCTATACAGAAGACAACAACTATGACGATAGTTCCGATTCTTCCGACAGCTCCGATTCCTCCGACAGCTCCGATTCCTCCGATCAGGCTACTTATAATCCTGGAACTGATTATTCCGGTGACACCGGCAACGGTGACGTTGCAGATGAAGGCTCTTCCGATCAGGGCGGTTATGATTCTTCAGATCAGATCGATTATCCATCTGATGACGGATCTGAAGACACCTCAACTGATAACAGTTATGATGATTCCTCGCAGGATAGTGGGGATTCTTCTACCGATACCAGCGGCAGCGATACTTCTGACACCACAGACAGTGCCCCTTTTGATATTGCCACCGGAGACAGCAATTATTAAAAAGTAAAAAGAAAGGCAATGAGTACATGAACAAAATACTCAAAGCCTTTCTTTTTTATAGAATTTCTGTTTTTTATAATCAAAGTGATTCCATTTACTTACTCTGTGTTCCTGTAAATCTGCAATTTGCAAACAGTTCATTTACTGCACTCTCATATACCACACATCTCTCGCTTTTTTTAATCTTTTTGGCATATTTCTTACTGTCCGCAAACATTGGTGCCAGATAAAACCAGATTTCTTTCATTTTGAAAAGAACATTTCTATCCCCGGACACTTCCTCACGGTATGTATGATACAGAAGATCGTGAAATCTACGGATATCCGACTGATCTGCTGCCTTTCCGCCCCTGATTTCACGGGCAAGTGAAGGATCTGCGAGAATACCTCTTCCCATCATAAAGCATTCTACATTCGGAAATTGAGCATGGATTCTTTTAAAATCATCTGCCGAAAAAATATCTCCATTATAACATACAGAGTTCTTACTGATGGCAAGTGCTTCACCAAATGCCTCCAGATTCGGAGTATTTTTGTAAAAATCCTTCTGTACTCTCGGATGAATGATCAATTCTTCCATGGGAAAACGATTGTAAATTTCCATCAGCCGTGGAAATTCCTCTGCATTCTCCATCCCCAGACGAGTCTTCACCGATATCTTCATGTCTGTTTTGCTATAAATCCTGTCCAGAAACTGTTCCAGTTCCTCCGGTCTGGCCAAAAATCCTGCTCCGCAGCCCTTTGTCACTACTGTTTTGGATGGACACCCAAGATTCAGATTCACTTCCTGATATCCATACTCTTTCAGTTGATTCGCTGTACGTAGAAAATCATCTGCATTTCGGGTCAATATCTGAGGGACTGCATACATCCCGGAATTATTTTCCGGAGAAATGTCTTTCTTTTCTCTCCCGCTGAAATTCAGGTTCTGTTTTGCTCTGATAAATGGAATAAAATATTTATCAAATCCATCAAAACACTGATACAGTGCTTTTCGATAAATATAACTGGTGATTCCTTCCAGCGGTGCAAGGTATAATTTCATGGATTATAAGTTACCAAGATCTACTTTATATTCGTCAGAACCTTCCTGATTTACTGTATAATATGCAGCTCTTCTTTCTGCATTGATATAAATACAGATATCACCTGTCAGTCCTTTTTCTGCAACATCTTTCTTAACTGCTTTCTCTACATCTTTCAGAGATACATTCGTTTCGAAAATTTCAAGAGATACTTCTTTTACTCTTGCACCAGCAGCTTTACGTACTGCTTTTGTTGCAGTCTTGGTTGCAGTTTTTACAGTTTTCTCTGCCTTCTGAACTGCTTCCGGAGCTTTGTTAACCACTTCTTTTACAACTTCTGCTGTTTTTTCAGCCGGTGCAGACTCCTCTACCTTTTTTGCAGCTGCTTTTACAGTTTCTTTTACTTTTGCTGCTGTCTCTGTGATTGCTTCTGTTGATTTAGCTGTTGTTTTTACACTCTTTTTTCTCATAATATTTTCCTCCTGTAAACAATTACAACTACTGTTTGTTGTACCACTTCTTCGTAACAGTACCACAAAACATTACAACCTGTCAAATTTATCCATTTTTATGGTTTCTCTGTTAACCATATCATATCGATTATTCTTCCACCAGAGATCCCATGTAATAAAATCCATGGCATTCATCCAGGCTTACCTTTACATATTTTCCAAGAAGATCTGCTGTTCCCGGGAAATGTACAAGAAGATTATATTCTGTTCTTCCTGTAAATATTCCTTTTTCCCTGCTCTCTTCTTCTACCAGAACTTCCTGCACAGAACCTTCAAATCTGGAAGAACGAATACGTCCCTCCTGCTGTACCAGCGCAAGCAGGCGGTTAAAACGTTCCTTTGCAACATCCTGCGGTATCTGTTCCATTTCGGCAGCAGGTGTTCCGCTTCTTCTGGAATATAAAAATGTAAATGCCGTGTCATAGCCACATTTAGATACAACATCCAGAGTTTCTTCAAAATCCTCTTCTGTCTCTCCCGGGAACCCGACAATGATATCTGTTGTCAGAGAAATATCCGGAATCGCTGTACGGATCTTATCGACCAGATTCAGATATTTTTCTTTATCATAGCGTCTATTCATAGCTTTAAGGATACGGCTGCTTCCTGACTGCAATGGCAAATGCAGATGATGACAGATTTTTTTACTCTTTGCCATTGTTTCGATCAGTTCATCCGAAAGATCTTTCGGGTGTGAAGTCATAAAGCGAATACGCTTCAGACCTTCCACATCTTCCAGCATTTCCAGCAGCTGAGCAAATGTTACCGGATGTTCCAGTGTCTTTCCATAAGAGTTTACATTCTGTCCCAGAAGCATAACCTCAGATACTCCATCTGCAACCAGACGTTTTACTTCTTTTACGATTGCCTCCGGCTCACGGCTTCGCTCACGTCCACGCACATATGGGACAATGCAGTAACTGCAGAAATTGTTGCATCCAAACATAATATTGACGCCTGATTTAAATGTATAATTTCTTTCTGTCGGAAGATCTTCCACGATCTGATCGGTTCCTTCCCAGATATCTACGATCTGCTGCTCAGACTGGAGCATCTCATAAAAAAGTTCCGCATATTTAAAAATATTATGTGTTCCAAATACCAGATTGACAAATGGATAGGATTTCTTAATCTTATCTACTACATGCTGTTCCTGCATCATACATCCAAAAAGAATGATCTTCATATCCGGATTGTGATCCTTCAGACTGTGCAGGTGTCCCAGTCTTCCGTATACCTTCAGGTTCGCGTTTTCACGAACAGTGCAGGTATTATAGATCACAACATCTGCTTCTTCATTGTCCTGTCTGTGATACCCGATCTCATCCATAATACCGGCCACTGCCTCTGACTGCTTTTCATTCATCTGACATCCAAATGTTGTCAGGCAGTATGTCAATGGACGTCCAAGAGTATTGGATTTCTGCGCCGTCAGTGCCTGCGCAAGCTCTATAAATGAACGCTGACGCAGCGTTTCTTCTGCACTCGTATTCTGTCCTTTAGAGGATTCGTTTGTCATTTTGTATAACTCCTTTGTTTTATAAACATATTGATCACTACCAATTTCTTTTTTAAGCACTATTCTTTAATATACAGGAATTTTTTGTCCAAAGCAAGCGTTATAATGCCATCCGGGATACATTCTTGAAAAATCAGAGTGAAAAAAGATATTCCAGCGGTAATGTATGTATTTCCTCATATTCTGCCGGATCAGGAACCATCTCATTTCCTCTGCTTCTGCGTGGTATCTCAATTCTGAACGCTGGCTGCCTGCATATTTCTGCATAAAACTGTTCCGGAGAACCATACCCTCGTTTTCCTGTTGGTTCTACATCGTCCAGATGATATTTTGCTTTATCTGCATTCAGTCCTGCCTGTTTTTGCAAATGTCTTGCAAGGCGATAGCTTTTTTGATTTGCAGCAAATGACTGCGATTGTCTGAAATAAACAATTTGTCTCTCAGAGTAGCCAAAGGACAAAAGTCCTCTTCCTGTATTTTCCTGAAAAACTTTTATAAGTGCTTTTGTTTCATTTTCACTCGCCGGCTGACTGTGAATTTGTTTTCTTCTGTAGTACTGTGTCGGGAAATTTTTTCGCAGATTTACCCCTCTGCTGTTACAGATAAATTCTTTACATGGAATCTCCTGCATTCTCAGCATCTGTCGATAAATCGGATTCCGGATCGCATAGAAATCTTTCTCATAAATTTCATATCCATCCGGATTCAAAAGTGGAATAAAACAGATTTTCCAGTCTTCCAGTAATACCCGAAGATCGTACAGATTCTCCAGTTTCCATCGGCATTCCCATGCTTTGACATATTCTTTCAGCATATGCATAAGATATATCGGCATACATCGATCCCGTCCACTTAAACCTGCAATACAGAAAACAGTCTCCGCACCTTTTCCAATCTGCACCATTGGAATCATCCTGTCATCATGGCTTTTGCCAATTACCTGAAACTGCGCGATTTCTGTATACCGCCCTGCTATTTCCCACATTTCATAATAAATATTCTCATATGTACAGAATGTCTTGTCCGTATTGATCATCATCTTTCCCTCTGCATGTATAAATAAAAATCATTTTACGGGTTCCTGTACTATTATATGAAAAGAGACAGGCCAAAATGACCTGTCTCTCAAATCTTTTTGTATTTAATCAGAGTTAAATTACTGTTCTTCTTTTTTACGTTTGCGAACAACGATATATCCGCCTGCCAGTAAGGAGAGTGCTGCCAGTGCAGACATTGTTCCGATCGGTGATTCATCGGCTGTAGATACCGCAGATTTGGATTTGGAACCTGCATCTTTCTCAGATGCTGCAGCAGTTGCTGTCAGTTCTGCATCCGCATCATCACCGGAGCCGCCATTTCCACCATTATCGCCACCATTATCCGGAATTGGTGTTCCAGAAAGTTCTGCAATATATGCATTCCACTCTTTATCACTGATTGAAGCCGCTGTGAAAGTAAGTGCCTTTCCGTTACTTCCCGTAATATATTTAATATCCTGTGGTGTAGCATCTTCCCATTCTTTTCCATTATAAACCTGTTTTTTCAGGAAAATATAAATATTATAGCTTGCACCGTCTTTAATACCTTTACCAGAACCAATTCTCCAGGTTGTATTCTGCTGTTCTGTCGTTGGATTCTTCTTTGTACTCCAGTATACCGGATACCATCTCTCATCTCCCTGAACAGGACTGGTATTATCCATACCTGCACCAGTTACAGTGAATTCATAGAATTTACCTGGGAAGAACTTAAGTTCTCCATCAAGACCAGTAACAGTACTTTCACTGACCTTATATGTTTTTGCCGGTCTCGTAGTAGTGGTTGCAGCAGCTGCCGGACGTTTCTTCTTAAAACTGCTACCGTTTAATTTTACAACACTCATTTTTGCTTTTGCTCCGGAATCCGGTTTTGCACAAATTACCAGCCAGGAATCTTTTTCCGGAACTTTTACCGCTGTCACATCAAAGCTTCCACTTGTGGACATTACATTGGTAGCATCGTTTGCGACATACATGTTCTGGATTGTTTTAGTATCTGTTCCTGCATCTACAAAGAAATAATACCATTTACAAGGTCCATCTGTTGTCATCTGCAATGTTACTGTCGTATGGTCTTTCCATTTTAAAGTACCGCTCTTATATTTCAGTGTCAGCGGTGCCGGAGTTGGTGTCGGTGTAGCAGTTGCTTCTGCTGCCTTTTTCTGTAATGTAGCAGAAAGGCCATTCTCTGCTAATGCCAGTGTATAATCTGTAGTATCATATTTAATCTGACCAACTGCTGTATTAAAATCTGCTGCTGCAAAATTCTCCACACTCTTAACAGCAACCTGCTTGTCTGCCGCCTTCTCCTGTGTAAAGGAGATATCAGAATTTGTCATCGCACCTGAAACAACCAGTGCAGAAGTTCCTGCCAGATAGATATTAGCCGGCTGATTTTCTTTTACAACTACAGTTCCCTGTACTTTAATATCTGAATCACTGTATACAGCACCTTTTGCTCCGTTATTTCCTGTAATTGTGCCGCCTTTTAATACAATATTTCCGCCAACATTTGTGATTGCACCACCGTTCGCTGATGAATTGTTTTCTTTCAGTGTTACGCCGGCATCCATTCCAAATGCAGCACCTGTACCAACAGAAACGATGGATCCCTCTACAGAATCACTTTCCTCATCACTGATCTTACCGGAAACCGTAAAGGATGCTCCCTCAGCGCCTTCTTTCACATCAAACTGAAGTTCTGCATTCTCTCCGGTTACTTCAAACATATCATCCGTAAACGCATTGCTTGTTCTTGTGATCGTTACTGCATTCGTCGCTCTGATGCACACTTTCTTATTAGCAGGTACAGTTACTGTAGCGTCAAGAGCAATCTGTCCGGATATTTCAATAACTGTAGCGTCCTTTGCAGTCTCTGCATCATAACTCGGTGCTGCATCGATTGCATGCTGAAGAGTATCAAAATATCTTACCTTATCTTCCTGACCTTCTTCTGTAGCTTTCAGTGTAATCGAGATTGCTGTCTGCTCTGTTGTCTCACCTGGAGCAAGCTCTTCTGTTTCGCCTTCGGTTTCTGTTGTTTCACTAGTCTCTGCCGCAGGTGTTTCCTGTACAGCCGGTGTCTCTTCTGTAGTCTGCTGTGTCTGCTCTGCCGGTGCTGCTTCCTGCGCCGGTGCCTCTGTAGCCGCTGCAGCTTCCTGCGCCGGTGCCTGTTCTGCCGGTGCTTCTGTAGCTGCTGTAGTATCTGCCGGTGTTTCTTCTGCCGGTGCTTCTGTAGCTGCTGCAGTCTCTCCATCAACCGGATTTTCTTCTGATGTCTCCGCTGTAGCTGCCACATCTCCTTCTGCAGCAAATACAGCCGCCGGTGCACTGCTTGCTGCAAGTGCTCCTGCTAAAATAATCGCATATAACTGTTTTCGTCTCAATTTAAATCCTCCCATGGTGAGTATGTAAATCTTACCCTCGGCATGTATTTAAAACTTTTTGCTTTATTGGATCATTACGAAATAATTTCTTATAAAGTCCAAAAGTTTACATGTCTAAACTGTAAATTATTATACACACGCATCCAGTAATTGTCAAATCATAGATACTGTTCACTTTGTTCACAGTATCTATGGTCAAAATGCATTCCAAATCACCTTCGGTGATGGCATTTTGCCCTGTATGTCTCGGGATTTTGTCATATTCATGCCAAAACACCTCGCGGAATATTACCTGTGAATAGTGACTCATGTATCCTGTGTTCTGTGCAAAGCTTATCGACAAATATCGATCTGCCATTCCCTGTTACTGACGGATCTGTCCATTTCCATAGATGATATATTTGGTAGTTGTCAGTGCAAGCAGTCCCATCGGTCCTCTGGCGTGAAGTTTCTGGGTACTGATACCGATCTCTGCCCCATATCCGAATTCAAATCCATCGGTAAATCTGGTAGAAGCATTGACATATACCGCCGCTGCATCCACTTCATCCAGGAATTTCTGGGCATTGGTATAATCATTGGTGATGATTGCCTCAGAATGTCCTGTATTGTACCGGTTGATATGTGCAATAGCCTCGTCTACAGAATACACTACTTTGATTGATAATATGTAATCCAGATATTCCGTTCCCCAGTCTTCCTCTGTGGCTGCAACAGCCCCCGGCATCAGCGTCATGGCTTCTTTATCTGCGCGCATCTGTACATGCTTTTCTTTCAGACGGTTTGCAAGAACCGGCAGCAATACATCTTTGATATTCGCATTTACCAGAAGTGATTCGCAGGCATTGCAAACTCCAACTCTCTGTGTCTTGGCATTCATAATAATATCAACCGCCATATTCAGATCAGCACTCTCATCTACATATATATGGCAGTTTCCTGTGCCGGTCTCGATGACCGGAATCGTACTCTGATTAACAACTGCTTTGATCAGTCCCTTGCCGCCTCGTGGAATCAGCACATCCACATATTCATTCATTTTCATAAATTCTGCAGCAGTCTCACGGGAAGTATCCTGGATCAGCTGAATTGCGTTCTCTGTTATGTCATTGGCTTTCAGGGTTTCACGAATACACTTCACGATAGCTTCGTTTGAATGGATTGCATCACTGCCACCCTTCAAGATCACTACATTTCCGGTCTTAAAGCAAAGGCCAAAAGCATCCGCCGTTACATTCGGACGTGCTTCATAAATGATTCCGATCACGCCAAGCGGTACCCGTTTCTGTCCGATGAGCAGTCCATTCGGACGTTTTTTCATCCCGGTTACCTCACCGATCGGATCCTCCAGCGCTACCAGCTGCTGCAGACCTTCTGCCATTCCCTGAATTCTTTCCGGTGTAAGAAGAAGTCTGTCTACCAGTCCTTCCGGCATATTGTTCTTTTTTCCATTCTCCACATCAACAGCATTGGCTTTGATCAGCTCATCTGTACATTCCACAAGATGTTCCGCAACTGCCGCAAGCACCTGGTTCTTTTTGTTTGTGGTTATGGTCCGCAGCATATTTTCTGCTTCTTTTGCATTTTGTCCAAGCTCTAACAGCATTTCATTCATAGCATAACCTCCCCAGGACATTTCCTGTCCCTTTAAATAATAAAACCTAAAAAAATGCTTATTTATAAATTTCTTTTTCTGTAACAATGATCTCCGGTGAAATGTCTGTAGGCTCCACCGGTACCTCTGACATCATCTGAAATTCAAATGCAACTGCAACCCTTGTGATATATGGATGTTTTTCCAGGAAGCGGTCATAAAAACCGCCGCCATAACCAACTCTGTGATTCTGCCTGTCAAACGCGACTCCCGGCATGATCATCAGAGCCTCTTCCCACTGAACGATCTCACCTCTTGCCGGCTCCGGAATACCAAAATATCCCTTTTCAAGCTGTGCAAAATCTGTCAGTTTATAAAATACCATATCCTGTCCAACTACTTTAGGAACCGCAACTTCTTTGCCATCATTCCATGCCGCTTCTATAATATACTTTGTCATAACTTCGTGATTATAATCCGCATAAGCAAGAATTCTCCGGCTGTTGCTGTATTCCGGAAGTGCCGTAACTGTTTCAGCAATTTTTCTGCTCCAGTCATCAATCTGCTGATCCGTATGTGCTTTTCGCGCTGCAAAAACCTGTTTTCTAATTACCTTTTTTTCTTCCATACTTTTCACCAAGGTTCACAATCGAACCATCTTTTTCCTGAATATCAATATTATTTAACTGTGCCCTGAGATTTTTACGCACGGCAGCCAGATATTCCTGTCGAAGTTCTGCCTGTTCTTTCTTTTCTTCTTCTGTAAGACCGACACTCTTCGCTTTATGTGCCAGAGTATTGATTCGGTCTATCTTCACATTATCCATCATAATAATTTCCTCCTAGAGAAGTTTTTCTATATAATCAATCAGGAAAAACTCTTCTTTTTTGTTTCCTGCAAATAAGGTACCATATTTTCTGCCTTCCATGATCTTGTGGATCACATGAAAATCCCGGCCATTCGCGATCACCATATCCGCACCTGCAGCCGTTGCTATCTCGGCAGCAGTCAGTTTTGTAGCCATTCCACCGGTTCCGACCTTGCTCTTTGGTCCTTTTCCCATACTCAGAAGTTTCTCATCCAGTACTTCGACAGTATCAATGAATTCTGCATCTGGATTCGTATTCGGGTCATCGGTAAAAAGTCCGTCGATATCAGAAAGCAGGATCAGAAGATCCGCCCCGATCAATCCCGCGATAACTGCTGACAATGTATCATTATCACCAAAAGATTCCAGCATCTCCAGCTCGTAGCTTGAAATGGAGTCATTTTCATTAACAACCGGAATTGCCCCGAGCTCCAGCAACTCTTCAAATGTATTCCGTGCATTTCTGCGGTTCAGGTTATTGACCATCGTATTCTTTGTCATCAGAATCTGCGCCGCCATCTGGTTGTACTCTGAAAAAAGTTTCTGATAGATCATCATCAGACGCGCCTGTCCAACTGCGGAGCATGCCTGTTTTTTCTTAAGTTCTGTCGGCTTCTCATGCATGCCAAATGCAGATGCACCAACTGCCACTGCACCTGAAGTAACCAGGACAACATCCTTGCCCTGGTTATGAAGATCACTCAGTTCCCTTACAAGCACTTCCAGTTTACGAAGATCCAGTTTATTTGTTTCCTTGTGGATCAAAGAGGAAGAACCAACTTTGATCACAACGCGTTTTTTGTCTTTCAGTAACTCACGATAATTCATGGTATTTATTCTCCAGTAATTTCTTCTGCGATCTGTTTCAGGTCATCACCTGTAAACAGTCTCTGTTCTCTATTGATAGCTGATATCATCCACTCTGTCATCCTGTACGATCTCCACCCAGGTCGTTCCCGGATTCAGCTGAACTTCCTGATTATCATCTGTAATATAATGAGTCACACCCCATGGGGAATCTTTCTGCCAGGTGACATCGATTGCTTTCCCTCTTGTGATATATTTGCCTCGTCCACCGGAATTTCCGTCACGATCGGTAATCGTCTCAATATCCTTATAGCTTGTTCCCTCATACGTAGTCACGTAAGAGTACTGGATCAGGATATTGTCACAGGTCAGTTGCTCTCCGGTAAGATCATCGATCTGTGCCGCACCATACTGGAAACGGCTGTATTTTTTTGTATTTTCATCATAAACAAACCATGGATGATTCACTGTAAAATTATCAAAATGTATCTCCTGTGCGGATGTACCCTGCGGAAGTGTGTTTTCAGTTCCATCAGGTACAAACACATAGTGCCCATCATAATCTTCTTTGTATTCTCTGCGGTATCCCATCTTGTCTATACCCTGCTGAAGCAGGTCATATGTTGTATAAGCATTGTGCGGAGCCTTACGGTCAGTACTCCTGAAATAACAGATTTTTCCCAGTTTCACGCCATTCAGATTGTCGATCAGATGCTGTTCAAAATATGGAAGTGCAAAAGCAGACTGTCCATAATGTGCATAAATTGCATCAAATTCATTCGCATAAAAGATATAATAATCTCTGCAGCTTCTGACGGAACCAATCCGTTCCAGATCTTTATAATCCTCAAAAATTCCCATCAGTCTTGTGATATCGCCCTCTACAGGTGCCTCATACACAACACCGGCATTCGCGATCCCACTCTGTGGGCATCCCTGCTTAATATTATTCAGCATAACCGCTACCGGGCGGACCCGGCCTTCCGATTCGGGAACATCCAGTCCTGTAAGGTAGCTTTTCACCATAGTATCAGCAAATACACCAACAGGTGTCGTTCCTATCATAACCAATGCCATAACTGCTGCCAGAAATTTCTTCTTCATAGATGTTCTCCTTTCAGATGGTGATCATCACCTGGTAATTCCCAGATCCTCCAGTGCCTTTGCCTGCTTGGCCTCCATTACCGCTGCCTCATCCGGTTCCATATGATCATAGCCGAGCAGATGCAGCATACTGTGTGCAAACAGGAAACTGAATTCCCGCTCTGTGCTGTGTCCATATTCTTCTGCCTGCGCATAGACCTTATCTACAGAGATCATAACGTCCCCAAGGATCAGTTCATCTGTATCAAGATCAAAATAGCTGTCATCGCCCTCGATCACTGAATAATCTGCCGGTGTCTTAAACGGTATCATCGGGAAAGAAAGTACATCTGTCGGTGCCCCGATTGAGCGAAATTCCGTATTTACCCGTTTGATTTCTTCGTTGTCAGTAATCACAAGATTTACGCAGACATCATAAGGACAGTTCTCTGTCTCAAGAATATGCTCAGCGACTTCTGATGCCAGTTTTTCATAATCAATATCCAGTTTACGTTCTGCTTCATAATCAATTTGTATGGTCATTCTTTTTCCTCCGGACTGTCCTTGTACCACCGGTACTTCTGGACGGTTTCTGTTTCTTTTCGTAATCTTCATATGCCTGTACGATCTGCTGTACCAGCGGATGACGTACAACGTCTTTGCTGGTAAGCTGGCAAAATCCAATATCATCTATCTTCTTAAGGACCTTTGCCGCCACATCAAGACCAGATACTGCATCTCTCGGAAGGTCTTTCTGAGACGCATCACCGGTAACAACCACTTTGGAGCCAAAACCAATACGGGTCAGAAACATCTTCATCTGTGCCGGTGTTGTATTCTGTGCCTCATCCAGAATAATAAATGCATTATCCAGTGTACGTCCTCGCATATAAGCAAGCGGAGCCACTTCGATCAGCCCTCGTTCCATATTTTTTGCGAAACTGTCAGCTCCCATGATCTGATATAATGCATCATACAATGGGCGCAGATACGGATCTACTTTACTCTGAAGATCACCCGGAAGGAATCCAAGTTTCTCCCCTGCTTCGATCGCCGGTCTGGTCAGAATGATACGGCTGACTTCTTCATTTCGAAATGCGGTAACTGCCATTGCCATAGCAAGGTAAGTCTTACCGGTGCCTGCAGGTCCGATTCCAAATACGATCATTTTCTTTCGGATCTGTTCTACATATTCCTGCTGTCCTAATGTTTTGGGTTTGATTGGTCTTCCCTGTATCGTATTACAGATAAAATCTTTATCTATTTCCGTGAGTACCTGATTTCGTTCCTCCATGGCAAGAGACAGTGCATAACTTACGTTCTGCCGTGTTATAGTATTGCCTCTTCCTGCAAGCGTCACCAGTTCCTCTATCAGTTTTTTTGCCTGAGTTGCACTCTGTTCGGTACCCAGGATCTTCAGCATGCCATCTCTGGATATCAGTGTTACATTTAACGTCCGTTCAATCAGCTTCAGGTGTTCGTCAAACTGACCGAACACATTCCCCTCCAGATCTGCAGGCACCTGCGTATATAGCTCGATAATGCTGTTAGCCATCCTCTGTTGTCCTTTCTGCAGGCTGCTCCGGTATTTCTACAGGAGTCTCCTCTCCGATTTTTTCTATAATTTCCAAAAAACCTTTGCTTACACAGGTCTTGTGGTCAATTTCTATTTTAACATTATTTGCAGATATTTGAACCCCTTTTTGCATTAATTTTTCTTCATACCTCTGCAAAGTATGCCATGCAAGTTTTTTTACTTCTTCCCTTGTATACTCTTTTTTTATCTTTCTGTACTGGTTTTGGGTAATATACCCTATTGAGCACGGCAGCTGAAAACTTTTGGTCAGATACATTTTCTGTTCTTCTGCTATCTGATACCAGCCATTTTTTGTCCTGTCTGCAATTTCCAAATAAAATCTGCCTGCTTTCAGATAGATACCCTTTTTCTTTTTACCGGTCCATTCATATGTCTCATAGATCATTGGAATCTCATGATAATATGCCTTCTGTCTTTTTATATAAATATCTGCATCTGCATGAACCGCTTCATACTTTACAACCTCCTGACTGTCATCCTTTAATTCCAGTATTCCCGATACCAGGATTTCACCTTTTTTACATAAATCCCCAACCTTTTTCCGGGGCAGTCCGCTTCTGGTTATCATTTTTATGATCTCACCATCGCGTTCTGCCATAATATCACAGGCAGATTTGTCCTTTTCTTCTGTAGTCTGTATAAATATCCCTTCTCTGACTGTAAGGAGCAGTCTGGTTCCCTCCAGTTTTGCTGATACCCACGTAATATCCGGATATTTTTTACGGATCTCAGCTGCAATCTCACTGCAGCTGAGCCTTTCTTTTGCCATTCCATGCCTGATTCCTTTTTGTTCCAGAAAATCCAGTATCTCAGGTGTGCTGTTTCTGACATTTCCCTCTACATCAATTTCCCACAACCGTCCGGACAGGAACAAAAGCAGTCCTGCACATAAAAGTAATCCAAGAAAAAAAGCCTTTCTCTTTTTACTTCGGTAAAAAAAGAAAGGAAGTCCATGCTTTTCCAGAATATGAATTTTTACTTTTGTTTTTCTATGTATTGGAGCGAGTCTGAAAAAATCTCTGATCTGCAGACATCCCGTAAGACTCAGATCTGATTCTTTTCTGAGATCACTGATTCGAATCTCATGCGCTCTGCACAGATTCAGAAAACGTTCTGTCTGTTCCCCATATATCCTCACACGAACGTATCCATTTCGAAACCCGGCATACTTTTTCATAATCTCCTCCTAACCTTCCAGGATAATCTCCGTGATCACACCTTCAATATACATTTCTTCAGGTGTATACATCGGAATCCTCAGTCTTTTTCCCTGTATTCGAAGTTTCCCCTGAAAAGTCAGTAATATTATTTCTTCTTTCTCATACCGCAAAACACTTCGATAGTTGCAGACTACTGCCTGATGTTTTCCTGTAACAGTAAACACCGTTTCTTTCATTGCCAGATCTCTCGGTATTTCCAGCGAGGTAACAAGATTTTCTTTCCATTGTCCCATCTTTTTCATAACAAAAACCTCCCTGGCGCTCATTATAAATGTACGCCGGAGAGGTCTTGTTTATTCTCTGATATTTTATTTAAAAAGCACCATGGAAAACCAGAGTATCGTATTTCCGCCCAGATTATACTCCATCTGCTGTTTCTCTACGATCTCACTTACTACCACGCCATGGCTTTCCAGGCAGGGATGCATTCGGTCCGGATGTCTGCACGGTTTGCCATGTGGATATGCACAGTCCTCACAGATATCACAGGATTCCGTTGAAAGTGTAAACGTCTCAAATCCCTGTTCTTTCAAAAAACGGGCAACTTCCGTTGTCAGTTCTTCGTGTGCAGCTCTTGTTTGCAGCATTTCCTGCATATTCATAAGATCAGAAACTTCTGCCACACTGGAAAAGAAAACAGCCTGTCCAAACTTGCGGATTCTTTCCTCGCATTCTTTCAGAGTACCCACAGCCGGCGGACATGCCCAGGTCGATCCATACCGTTCACATTCCTGCTGACAGACGATCCTTACTCTCTCCTCAACAGACAGATCTCCGGTATTCAGGATACGATATTCAAAGATCGGATACTGCGCAATAAAATCTTCAAATTTATCAATATTCAGTTCTGCCGCCATCAGGGTTCCTCCATTTTAATTAATCCAGAATAATCAGCGCCATGAATACAAGGTCTTCATCGCCGCTGTTTGTAAGTCCATGTCCTTTGCCGTCCGGAGTAAATGTCACATCACCGGCCTGCACCATACGGAGTGTTCCATTATCGCTGTAAATACCTTTTCCTGAAAGAATATAATACGTTTCACTCTCATTATGATGTTCATGATATCCCAGAGAACATCCCGGTTCCAGAGTTACCTGCGCATATAATTTGCATTTTCCGTTTAACTGCTTCTCATCAAGGAGACGTTTCACCAATGTATGTCCCTGTCCACCTGCCATATGTTCTACTCGTTCTGTTGTCATATCACTATATCCTCCTTTTTTGGAAATCATTTATTGCAAGCCGGAGTTATTTCCGGTTTGTGTCTTTTTATTTATGATAAGGTTCATGGTTCAGGATCCTGTAGCCACGATAGATCTGCTCCAGAAGAATCATCTGCATCAGCTGATGAGGAAATGTCATTCTGGAAAAGCTCAGTTTATAATCTGCTCTTTTCAGAACTTCATTGCCAAGACCTAACGAGCCTCCGATCACAAATGCGACAGAACTTTTGCCTTCTACACCCAGACGTCCGATTTTTTCGGATAACTCGACGGAATCCAGCATTTTACCATCAATCGCAAGTGCAATTACATAATCCTGTTCCCGGATATGCTTCATCAGACGTTCCGCTTCTGTATTCTTAATCTGCTCGTTCAGTGCATCAGATGCTTTATCCGGTGTCTTTTCATCCGGAACCTGGCAAAATGTCAGTTTGCAGTAACGGCTCAGACGCTTCGCATACTCGGCAATTCCATCATTCAGATATTTTTCTTTAATTTTCCCTACAGTTATGATCTTAATTTCCATTTACAGGTATTCCTCTATATAATTTTCAAATTCTTCTGCAGACATCAGTACCTTACGAGGTTTCGTTCCTTCCTCCGGTCCGACAACCCCTGCATCACATAACTGATCCATGATTCTTGCAGCTCTGTTGAAACCGATTTTGAACATTCTCTGGAGCATACCAATCGATGCCTTTTCTTTTTCAATAATGAATTTACCGGCCTCCACAAAATAAGCATCCCTGTCGTCAGCCGAAGAACCACCGGTGCCACCGGACATGCCTGCCGTATTTACCTGCTGTTCAATCTGGGAATTGTACTGCATTCCCGGATTCTTTTCTGCCAGGAAGTCAACAATACTGCTGACTTCTTCATCGGATACAAAAGCCCCCTGCAGTCTGGCCGGTTTCTGATATCCCTGTGGATAAAACAGCATATCGCCCTTTCCAAGAAGCTTCTCTGCTCCATTCATGTCAAGGATCGTCCTTGAATCAACACCAGAAGATACAGAGAATGCAATTCGTGACGGCATATTTGCCTTGATCAGACCGGTGATAACATTTACAGACGGTCGCTGTGTTGCAATGATCAGATGAATACCTGCAGCACGTGCAAGCTGTGCCAGACGACAGATTGCATCCTCCACTTCTCCAGGAGCAACCATCATAAGGTCTGCAAGCTCATCTACAATAATTACGATCTGCGGCATCTTCTCAGGGCGCTCTTCTCCTTCCGGAATACGCATTCCTTCAACTTTGCGGTTATATTCCTGAAGATTTCGAACACTGTATTCTGCAAACGTATTGTAACGATTCATCATCTCTGTTACTGCCCAGTTCAATGCACCGGCAGCTTTTTTCGGATCCGTGACAACCGGAATGAACAGATGTGGAATACCGTTATAAACACTGAGTTCCACTACCTTCGGGTCAATCATGATCAATTTGACATCTTCCGGAGATGCTTTGTACAGGATACTTACGATCAGGGTATTGATACAGACAGATTTACCGGAACCTGTAGCACCCGCGATCAGAAGATGTGGCATCTTGGCAATATCCGTAACAACCGGTTTTCCTGCAATATCTTTACCAACTGCAAAAGACAGCCTGGACTTTGCACTCTGAAATTCCTGTGACTGAAGGATCTCTCTCAGCATAACAGCATGATTTTCTTTGTTCGGTACTTCAATACCAACAGCCGCTTTGCCCGGAATCGGTGCCTCAATACGAATGTCCGGCGTTGCAAGGTTTAATTTGATATCATCTGCCAGATTGACGATCTTACTTACTTTAACACCCATTTCCGGCTGCAATTCATATCTGGTGACAGTTGGTCCGCAGCTTACATTCGTCACAGTTACATTCACACCAAAATTATGCAATGTATCCTGTAGCTTCTTCGCAGTCTTGCGAAGATGTTCATCGGAGTCTCCCTGTGATTTGCCATCTCCACGCTTCAGAAGTTTCAGCGGCGGATAATGATACTCACGCTTAACCACTTCATTCTGCTGTGTAATCTCTTTCTGGATATTTTGAATTCCACTTTCAATCTCCTGTTTGGAAGACTTCGGATTTTTTACTGACTGTGAAGCAGGTCTTGTCTCCGACTGCGGCACAGATTCCGGAACATTCTCAGACACCGGCTCCTGCTGTACTTCCGCATATGTTTCTACCGGCTCCGGTTCAGAATAGCATTCTGATAATTCCGGTACATCCTGCTCTGCCGTTGGCTGCACATAGCTGTCTGATGGTTCCTGATAAAATTCTTCCGGCTCTGCACGGTGAATCTCAAACATCGGAGTCTGTGGTGAAGCCATCGCCATCGTGTTCTCCACAGGCATATTCTCAGGCATCTCATCCTTCTGGTCCTGCCTCACAGTTTCCCCGTGTTCTGCATTTCCTGCAAAATCTGAAGTCATATCTGAAACTACAGCTACGGAATCTGTATCTGTGGCAGTATCATTTTTTATGCCTTCTGCGGTCTTCTTATGATCTCTGAGCACTGTTTTACGATTTTTTTTCTTCTTTGCTTCCGATGGAACAAGCAGTGTCCCTTCAAGAAATCCTGTAGATTTCTTCTCTTTAGCCGCAGTCTCTTCTCCATCATTGTTTTCCTGTACCAGAGCCTCTTCCAGTTCGCGCACACGCTGCGCCTGCCGTTCTTCTCTCCTCTGTCTGCGTTCCTGCACACGAAGCTCTTTGCGAAGATCCCGCTCCGGCTGACCCTCCATATACATGTCATGTCCATCTCTGGCAAGTGCACAGACTGCATCCCAGATACAGAATACAAAACCAAAAAATGATTTCTGCGTGATCAATATCAGAGAGATCAGAAGTACAAGAATAATAATCACATATCCCCCCGCAACACCAAATGCGGAAGTCGTAGAAATGCAGATAGCTCCACCAAGCACACCACCACCCGTTCTATATGTAGAACAGGTCGAATAATATTCCGACATTGTAGTACTGGACATATATCCCTCTGTCAACAGCTGAACCAGGCCGCACAGAAAAACAAAAAACACAAGCGCAGCAAGTGCTTTTTTGTATGCAAGAGGATTCTTACTGTTCGATACAAGAAATGCAGCACCAACAAAGATCAATACCGGAAAAACATACGCAAGCAATCCCATAATCCCGAAAGATGCCTTACTGATCGCAGCACCGACCACTCCACCCATGCCAAGATTACTGATGATCAATATGATCGAAGCCGCCAGAATTGTCAGCAAAATGATCTCTGTCTGGAATCCGCTGGTAACTCCCTGCTTTTTCACCTGTTTTCTGGTCTGTTTTTTTCTCGTATTTTTACGTCCGGAAGTGGTTTTTGCGGTTCCTCTTCGGTTACTCTGTTTCTTTGTTGCTGCCATTCAGGCACCCCTCCTAATGATTCTTCATAAAAATCCGCCGGAAAATCAGAAAATCCTCCGGCAGAAAAAATATTCCCAACTATGCAAAATTTGCTACAAGCGCAATAATTCCCACAATAAAACAATAGTATGCAAAAAAGCGGAATTTTCCGTTGTGTACAAGTCTCAGGCATGCCCGGATTGCCAGACTTCCAACAACTGCTGCAATGATCATTCCAAATACATAAGAAAAGCCAAGCCCTACTGTCATATCTGCAGAACCAAACTGCCCAAGTTCCATGATCAGTGCACCGATAATTGCCGGAATCGACAAAATATAAGAATACTTCACTGCAAATGTACGGCTGAATCCGCTCATCAACCCGGCACTGATCGTCATTCCACTTCTGGAAAATCCCGGAAATACCGAAAGGCCCTGACAGATTCCGATCCACATGGCATTGGAAAAGCTTGCATCCTTAGCTGCTTTTGTGCCGCCTACCTGACTCAGATCAATTACCAGAAGAATAATCCCCGTGATCAGAATCCCAACACCCGGAAGAAGTTTTGAAGCTGCAGACATTGCAACAAGTCTGCGTGCTGTATATCCCAGAAACATCGTCGGAATCATGGAAACCATCAGTAGAACTGCAAATTTACGGTAGATATTGCTTATAATCTTTGCATAATGAAGCTCATCCCCGGTACGTCTGTTATGTATATAGAGATTTGCATTTCCAATCACATCCATAAACATTTCAATGGATTCCACTGCCAGTCTGCGAATATCTTTCTGAAAGGTCATAAAAACTGCTGCAAGCGTTCCCAGATGAAGCATAACTTCCATAAGTACACCCGGGCCATGCTCCATACCAAGTATATTCTGAACAAAACAAAGATGTCCAAAACTGCTGACCGGAAGAAATTCTGTAATTCCCTGCACTATAGCCAGTAAAATAATATAAAGAACTATCATATTTTTATCCTTTTCTTTCAACTAATCTGTACCATATTATCCGGTAAATTTCTCATAACCGCCTATAAAGGCATATTAACAGTGGATAGTATAACATATTCCCGAAAAACTTACAAGACAGCAAAAAAGAACTTGTGTTCTTATTCCATTCAAAAAAAGACCTTCCGACACATTTCTGTACCGGAAGGCCCCTGATTCATTTTATTTATTTTTCAGATATTCATCGATACCTTTTGCTCCAGCTTTACCAGCTCCCATAGCAAGGATAACTGTAGCTGCACCTGTAACAGCATCTCCACCAGCATATACGCCGTCTTTAGATGTCTTACCTGTTTCTTCTTCAGCAACGATACATCTTCTCTTATTGATCTCAAGTCCTTTAGTAGTAGAAGAGATCAGTGGGTTCGGAGAAGTACCAAGTGACATGATAACGGTATCAACATCCATATCATACTCAGAACCTGGAATCTCAACAGGACGTCTTCTTCCGGATGCATCCGGCTCGCCCAGTTCCATCTTAACAACCTTCATACCGCTTACATGTCCGTTCTCGTCAACAAGGATTTCCTTCGGATTTGTAAGAAGATCAAAGATGATTCCTTCTTCTTTAGCATGATGAACTTCTTCTGCTCGTGCAGGAAGCTCTGCTTCACTTCTTCTGTATACGATATGTACTTCAGCACCAAGTCTGAGAGCAGTTCTTGCAGCATCCATAGCTACGTTACCACCGCCGACAACAGCAACTTTCTTACCTGCTGCGATCGGTGTATCATAAGAGTCATCGAATGCTTTCATCAGGTTGCTTCTTGTCAGGTACTCGTTTGCAGAGAATACACCGCTTGCGTTTTCACCCGGGATTCCCATAAACATCGGAAGACCTGCACCGGAACCGATAAATACAGCTTCAAATCCTTCATCTTCGATCAGCTGATCGATTGTTGTGGATTTACCGATAACAACGTTTGTTTCAAATTTAACACCGAGCTCTTTAACTTTCTCGATCTCTTTCTTAACAACTTTCTGTTTTGGAAGACGGAATTCCGGAATACCATAAACAAGAACTCCACCAAGTTCATGAAGAGCTTCAAATACGGTTACATCATATCCGGCCTTTGCAAGATCACCTGCGCAGGTAAGTCCGGACGGACCAGAACCGATAACAGCAACTTTATGTCCGTTCTTAACTTCTGCTCCGACTGGTTTAATATCATGTTCCAGAGCATAGTCAGCAACGAATCTTTCCAGTTTACCGATAGAAACAGCTTCACCCTTCTTACCACGGATACACTGTCCTTCACACTGAGATTCCTGAGGACATACACGTCCACAGATAGCCGGAAGTGCGGAAGATAATCCGATCACTTTATATGCTTCTTCAATGTTTCCTTCTTTGATCTGCTCGATAAATCCAGGAATATTGATGGACACCGGACATCCTTCTACGCATTTCGGTTTTTTACAGCCCAGACATCTCTGTGCCTCTTCCATTGCTTCTTCCTGATTATATCCAAGACAAACTTCTTCAAAGTTTGTAGCACGTACCTTCGGATCCTGTTCTCTTACCGGTACTTTATTTAACATTTTTGCATCTGCCATTACTTGTCACCTCCGCACTGTCCGCATCCACCGTGGTGGGTATCGCCTTCCTGAAGCTTCAGTAATGCACGTCCTTCTTCAGTCTTGTACATCTGGCTTCTCTTCATAGCCTGATCGAAATCAACGAGATGTCCGTCGAATTCCGGTCCGTCTACGCAGGCAAATTTAATTTCATCGCCAACCTGGAGACGACATGCTCCACACATACCAGTTCCGTCAACCATGATCGGGTTCATGCTGACGATCGTGTGGATACCAAGCTTCTTAGTAAGAAGACAGACAAATTTCATCATGATCATCGGTCCGATCGCAACACAGACATCATAGTGTTTACCTTCATTTGTAACAAGATCTTCCAGAGTCTTTGTTACCATACCGGAACGTCCATAAGATCCGTCATCTGTTGTAACATAAAGGTTGGAAACAGCTGCAAGTTCTTTTTCAAGAATAACCATATCCTTTGTTTTGGAACCAAGGATTACGTCTGCAGTAATACCATGCTCGTGAAGCCATTTTACCTGCGGATAAACAGGTGCTGTACCAACACCTCCGGCTACGAATACCATTTTCTTTTTCTTAAGTTCTTCGATGTCTTCATGAACAAATTCAGAAGGACATCCCAGAGGTCCTACGAAATCACGGAAAGAATCTCCAGCCTTTAATTCGGACATCTTAATTGTAGATGCTCCAACTTCCTGGAACACGATTGTAATAGTTCCTTCTTTGCGGTCATAGTCGCAAATTGTAAGCGGGATTCTCTCGCCCTTTTCATCCATTTTTACGATGATAAATTGTCCTGGCTGACAGTGGCTTGCAACACGCGGTGCATGTACAACCATAAGATGGATCTTAGCTGCCAGTGTCTCAGCTTTTAAAATCTTATACATTGTTTCCCTCCTAGCATATTTTCACTCAATCCTCTAATAATAATACGCTAAAATCTGCTATATGACAAGGAAAACATTTATAAAGATGCATAAAAATGTCTTTTTTTTCACAATTTTTTATATTTTATTATTTTTCGCGTCAATCATCTCATGCAGTTTTGCAAGTGCCTCACGAATTCCTCCAATCTCATCAATCAGCCCTTCTTTTACTGCCTCCTCACCTTCCAGAAGCGTTCCGACATCTTTGACCAGCTGACTGGTATCCAGCATCAGTTCTTCCAGTCGTTCCTGCGAAGCTCTGGAATGTGCCGCAATAAAGCCTGTGATACGATCCTGAATTTTTTCCATATTCCGATAAGTCTGAGCAACACCTATAAACATCCCACTCGAACGCACCGGATGAATTACCATCGTGGCACTTGGCACAGCAAAAGAATAATCTGCTGACACAGCCATCGGCACACCGATTGAATGACCGCCGCCAAGAACCAGAGATACCGTTGGAATACTCAAAGAAGCAATCATCTCTGCAATAGCAAGTCCTGCCTCCACATCACCGCCAACCGTATTCAAAAGAATCAGAAGTCCTTCCACGTTTTCATCGTCTTCGATCATTGCAAGTTTTGGCAGAACATGTTCATATTTTGTTGTTTTACTCTGCGACGGTGCAGCATCATGGCCTTCTACTTCACCAATGATCGTCAGAAGTTCGATCCGGTGTCTCTTCACATTCTGGTCAAGTGTCAACTCACCCATTTCCCTGATCTGCTCATTTTCTTTTTCTTCTTTATCCAAAGCCTGCTGTTTGTCATTCTCGATTTCTTTTTCAGACATAAAAAATACCTCCATGAAGATTCATGAAGGTATTTTGCGTCAAACTACGCTCTGTTATACATCAGATCATATATTTGAAAATCATTCGTTCCAGTTTGTCCAAACATCTGTAACATCATCATCCTCATCGAGAAGATCCAGTGTTCTCTGCAGGTTCTTGACATCCTTTTCATCTGTCAAATCCACATATGTCTGCGGAACCATAGCAACCTGAGCTTCTACCATCGGGATACCAGCTTTTTCCAGAGCCTCACGCACGGCACTGAAATCATCCGGAGCTGTCAGGATCTCAAAGCTGTCTTCTTCTTCGTTGAAATCCTCTGCGCCTGCATCAAGTGCTGTCATCATAAGCTCGTCTGCATCCATCTCACCACATTCGTCTTCCAGTTCTTCTTTATCAATGATGATCTGACCTTTCTGATCAAACATAAAGGATACACATCCCTGAGTTCCGATGCTTCCATAACCTTTTGTAAATGCATTTCTTACATTACTTGCTGTACGGTTTTTGTTGTCAGTCAGAGTCTCAACGATGATTGCAACACCATTCGGACCATATCCTTCATATGTAGCACGTTCATAACTGTCAGCAGAATCTGCACCGGCTGCTTTTTTGATACCACGTTCAATTGTATCATTCGGCATGTTGTTTGCTTTTGCTTTTGCGATAACGTCACGAAGTTTGCTGTTGTTGTTCGGGTCCGCACCGCCGGCTTTGACTGCCATAACGATCTCACGGCCGATTACAGTAAATACTTTACCTTTTTTTGCGTCATTTTTTTCCTTTTTGTGCTTTATGTTTGCGAATTTTGAATGTCCTGACATTTTTCACTCTCTCCTTTTGTTTCTTTGTCATTTATTTTTTCGGCTCTTACTCTTCCGATGGTTCTGTTTCCAAGTGAAAGAATCTTAAATCTGTAGCCGTTTGCAACAATTTCTTTGTCCAGATCCTCCCTGGACGGAATATGTCCCAGAAGCTCTGTCAGATAACCGTTCAGCGTTTCCATTTCTACATCACCGAATTCAATATCCAGTTCCTGCTCCACATCATCCAGACTGGCAAGTCCATCAATAATGATACTGTTATCTACCTGTGTCCGAAATGTATCCCTGCTCTCATCGTATTCATCAAAAATATCCCCGACGATTTCCTCAATGAGGTCTTCCATCGTTACGATTCCTGCCGTCTGACCATACTCATCCACGACAACTGCCATATGTACCTGTCTGGCCTGCATGGTACGGAAAAGCTGTCCGATATGTCTGGTCTCAGGAACAAAAGTCGCTTTCCTGATAAGCCCCGGAAGCTCTTTCAGTGGTTTGAACTTCGCCCATGGATTCTGTGTAAAGAATTTCAGTGCATCTTTGTAATGGATCAGTCCCCGGATATCATCCATATCTTCCCCGCAGACCGGATATCGGGAATTTTCCTCCTCCATCATATGATTCACAACATCCTTGAGCAGATCATCCATCGCAAAAGCAGCCACACTGCTTCTGTGAGTCATAACCACACCCACTTCTTTATCTTCAAAAGCAAAAATATTCTGGATCATCTCTGCTTCATCTTTCTGGAGGACACCTTTCTCATGTGCCTCATCCACCATAGAGATGATTTCTTTTTCCGTAACAGAATCTTCCTGTTCCCCTTTAAAGAAATGAAAAACTCCAGAAAAAAGACCTTGGATCCAGTCTATAACCTTCGCCGGCCCCCTGCGGGGCAATCGACTGCCATCGTCCATTTTTTATCTATTCCTTCCGTAATTTGTTTAAAATCAGCACAATTACTGCTAAAATATAGCACTTTAGCTTCTGTTCGTCAAGGATAACAGCCTAAAAAGTAAGTTCAAGGCTGATTTCAAGGGCATGATTCACTCGATCCAGCATTGTCTGGTCAAGATGGCATACCTTATCCTTCAGCCTTTTTTTATCGATCGTACGCAGCTGTTCCAACAAGATCACCGAGTCCTTCTCAATTCCATAAGAAGAAGCATCGATTTCAATATGCGTCGGCAGCTTTGCCTTATTCATCTTAGAAGTAATCGCAGCACAGATGACCGTAGGACTGTGTCGGTTGCCCACATCATTCTGAATGATCAGAACCGGGCGGACACCACCCTGTTCACTCCCAACTACCGGCCTTAAATCTGCATAAAAAATATCCCCTCTTTTAATTACCACACAATCACACTCCGATTCTTTTTTCTCTGGAATTAGTATTTCCATTTTTCTTCTGTGTATACATGCGTGGTGCTGCAGTTTATTCGAAGAAGGTCAGATCTCCCCATTCTCTGCCGTCTTTTATATAGACTCTCGGGACACGTTTACTGATATCACAGGCAAATTCATAAGAAAATCTGCCGGACATATCGCCGAAAGTCTCAATGCTGATAAATTCGTCTCCGTCCCTGCCGATCAATGTTACCTCATCTCCATGTTTCACATCCGGAATATGTGTAACATCCACCATGAACTGGTCCATACAGACTCTGCCAAGGATCGGTGCTTTCTGTCCATGTATCAGAACCCATCCTTTATTAGACAGAGTTCTCGGATATCCATCCGCATAGCCGACCGGAATCGTTGCAACACGAAGATCGTTTTCGGAAGCAAATGTTCCGCCATAACTGATCGCCGTTCCTGCCGGAAGATCCTTCACATAAGCCACATGACTCTTCAGCTCCATCGCCGGCTTCAGTTTCACAATGTCCCTCTCCACTTCATCGGACGGATAAATACCATAGATCGTAATTCCCGCACGGACCAGGTTCAGGTTTGCCTCTGGCATACGAATGATTCCCGCACTGTTCGAGCAATGCTTCAGCGGAATCTGTACTCCCGCCTTTTCCAGAAGGTCAGCAAACGTAAGATAACGTTCCAGCTGTTCTACTGCCGGAGCTTTATCCGTCTCATCTGCCCGCGCGAAGTGTGTAAACATACCTTCAATCTCAACATTTGGAAGTGCGGCGATCTTTTTGATCTCCTCAACGCTTTCCGGCTTATCTGCAAATCCAATACGGCTCATTCCGGTATCCAGTGCAATGTGGATATGCGCCTGTCTGCCCTGGCGGACTGCCTCATCAGAAAGGATTTTTGCCACATCATACTCACAGACCGTCAGGCGCACATCTTTTCTGATCAGTTCCTGGAAATACTCTTCAAAAACAAGTCCGAGAATCAATACCGGTTTCTCAATCCCGGCATCTTTCAACTGAATCGCTTCCTCTGCTGTCGCGGTCGCAAATCCCCAGATGTACTCATAGTCTTCTATAAGACGCGAAATCGCTTCTGCACCATGTCCATAACCATCGGCCTTGACAACAGCTACGATCCTGGTACCATCTGCAATGTTTTTCTTCATTTCCTCAAAGTTATGAGCAATGGCATCCAGTGATACTACTGCTTTAACTCTCTCAAATTTTTTCATAATACCCTCCTCTTCCTGCCTGATCTGCTCAGATATTTCGGTATTCTATTTATTTTTCAAAACTTCTGAAGCTCCTCGTACAATATCTCCGGCCTTCATACCTGCTGTTCCTTTTTCTTTCGCTGCCAGATCTCCTGCCATACCATGAAGCAGTACTCCCAACGCAGCCTGTCTGCCTGTATCCGGCAGTTCCGTCCTTTTATTCAGGAACATTGCCAGCACACCTGCAAGAATTCCGGTCAGAACATCTCCACTTCCCGCAGTCGCCATTCCAGGATTTCCCGCCAGACTGATCCAGGTATTTCCATCCGATGCTGCCGTCACGGTACATGCATCTTTCAGCACACAAACCGCACCGGTTTCTGCCGCCAGCTCCCTCGCTGCTGCAATACGGTCTTTTTGAAGTTCACTGACCTTTTTTCCTGTCAGCCGTCCCATCTCACCCATATGTGGTGTCATGACCACGCGGCTCGTAAGATACTGTTTCCATTCCGGATGCTGTGCCAGCAGATTCAGCCCATCTGCATCCAGTATGACTGGTTTAGCAGCTCCTGATGCTGCCTCCAGAAACCACTGTACTTTTTCGGCAGCCTGGTACGTAGTTCCAATTCCCGGGCCGATCACCACAATATCGCACCAGTCAAGATCTTTTGCAAAATCATCGCCACAGTCAAGCATTGCTTCCGGCAGCATTGTCTGCAGTGGAATACGATTCTCTTCTGCCGTAACGATTTTCACCATTCCGATGCCCACTGCAAAAGCTCCCGACGCACTGAGGTAAGCCGCCCCACACATGCCCGGACTTCCGGCAACGACCAGAATCTTTCCAAAAGTTCCTTTGTTTCCATCAACAATTTTATCCGGCAGAAAATGAATATCTGTTTTTTCTGTCTGCCATAAATATGGTTTCACCTTATCACTTGCGTAGATGCCAACATCCGCAACGATCACTTTACCGGCAAATTTCCTGCCCGGATACAGGCAAAGGCCTGCTTTCCGAAATGCAAATGTCACTGTCAGATCTGCATGAAAAGCAATTCCAAGTTCTGCTCCTGTATCGCCATTTACTCCGGACGGAATATCAACAGCCACTTTCCAGGCATTCAACTGATTCAGTGCCATGATCACATCTCTGTAACTGCCCTCGACCGGACGACTCAGCCCAACGCCGAAAATGGCATCTACTATAGTAGTATATTCCTCTGTTTCCAGGTTATTCACAACCGGCACCTGACAGGCAGCTGCAATATCCAGCTGACGCTGCATTTCCACAGTCCTGTGGTCCGGATTTCCCACCAGATACAGACTTGTATGGTAACCATGCAGTTTCAGAATACGGGCAACAGCCACGCCATCTCCTCCGTTGTTCCCGCTTCCGCAGACACAGAGAATCCGTTCTTCCTGTTTTTTGTCTGCCAGCATCCGTTCCAGTTCTTCTGCGACTTTCAGAGCTGCCCGTTCCATCAGGACACAGGACGGAATCCCGATTCCCTCAATCATATTTCCATCAAGAGCTTTCATTTCTTTACAGGTCACAATCTGTTTCATTCTTTTTCCTCACCTGCCATAATTAGCATAAAAGGCCATTACGCAGCCTCCTTGCCATAAGGAGCCGGGTAACAGCCTGTCTGTCCGTCCTGCCATCACTTTATAAGTGCTGCTTATTTCTCATCGTCTATATGTTCCTGACGATACTGACTGAGATTATAGGATAATGTCATAAGACTCTCTGAAAGATGAACATTCTCCACGATCACATCATCCGGAGTATCCAGATCGATATGTGCAAAATTCCAAATAGCTTTGATTCCGTTCTCGATCAGAATCTCCGCCATATCACGTGCCTTATTCTTCGGCAATGTCAGAATTGCAATCTCAATATTGTTTTCTTTCATAAAGAAAGGAAGATCACTGATCATCTGAATCTCAATCCCACGAACCGCAATTCCCTCAAGTACCGGATTTACATCAAAAATACCGACCAGCTTGAATCCTCTCTTCTCAAACTCAACATAATTGGCAAGTGCCTGCCCCAGATTACCAGCTCCTACAATGATCATCGGATGCACGATATCCAGCCCCAGGATCTTACCGATCTCTGTATAAAGATATTTTACATTATAACCGTATCCCTGCTGTCCAAATCCCCCGAAATTATTCAGATCCTGACGTATCTGAGACGCTGTAACACGCATTTTTTTACTAAGATCATTGGAAGAGATTCTCTCTACATTGTCTTCCAGAAGTTCACCAAGGTATCTATAGTAACGTGGCAGTCTCTTAATCACAGCTTTTGAAATCTGTTTTGCTTCCACCGTTGTCCCTCCTTACACTTTCTTGTTAATTATAACGAATTGACATTTTGTTGTCAATCAATGTTGTCAAATATGTACAATTTTCATTTATTTTCCTTTACAAAGGCCATTTTTGCTTTTATAATCATACCGTATATTTACTTCGGAGGAATAACTATGATTTTATCATGTCAGGGTATCTCCAAATCCTTCGGTGAAAAAGTGATTCTGGAAGATGCCTCTTTTCATATAGAAGAACGCGAAAAAGCTGCTCTGATCGGTAATAACGGTGCCGGCAAGACCACACTTCTTCGCATTATAATGGAAGAGATCCATGCAGATGCCGGACAGGTAGTTCTTGCCAAGGACAAACGCATCGGTTACCTCGCCCAGTATCAGGATGTACAGGGACACCTTTCTGTATATGAAGAACTCTTAAGCACCAAACAGTATATCATCGATATGGAAGAACGCCTTCGTGCCATGGAAGTTCAGATGAAAAATGCTTCCGGCGAAGAACTTGACCGCCTGATGAACTCCTACACCCGCCTGACTCATGAATTTGAACTGGAGAATGGCTATGCCTACAAAAGCGAACTTATGGGTGTTCTGAATGGTCTCGGATTTACAGAAGAGGATTTTACCAAACAGGTGGCGACTCTTTCCGGCGGTCAGAAAACACGTGTTGCCCTCGGTAAACTGCTGATTTCCAAACCAGATATCCTTCTGCTCGATGAGCCTACCAACCACCTGGATATGGAAAGCATTGCCTGGCTGGAAACTTATCTTCTCAATTATCCTGGTGCTGTTTTCATTGTATCTCATGACCGCTATTTTCTGGACAAAGTTGTCACAAAAGTCATCGAGATCGATGCCGGACAGGTTCGTATGTATGCCGGTAATTACTCCGCTTATGCAGAGAAAAAAGCGCAGCTTCGTGATGCCCAGTACAAGGCATATCTCAACCAGCAGCGCGAGATCAAACATCAGGAAGCCGTTATCGTCAAGCTGAAATCTTTCAACAGAGAAAAATCCATCAAACGTGCAGAGAGCCGTGAAAAGATGCTGAATAAGATTCAGCGGATCGACAAACCGATCGAAGTCCAGGGCCAGATGCGTCTTTCTCTTGAGCCACGCGTGGTCAGTGGAAACGATGTCCTTACCGTAGAAGATCTCGCCAAAAGTTTCCCGCAGCAGAAACTTTTTTCCAATATTTCTTTCCAGATCAAACGAGGCGAGCGCGTAGCACTGATCGGAAACAACGGAACCGGCAAAACTACAATGCTCAAGATTCTCAACGGACTTCTGGATGCAGACGCCGGAAGCTTCTCTCTGGGTGCCAAAGTGCAGATTGGTTACTATGATCAGGAGCATCATGTACTTCATGCAGAAAAAACAATTTTTGAGGAAATTTCAGACACATATCCGACACTGACCGAGACACAGATCCGTAATATGCTGGCAGCATTTCTCTTTACCGGAGACGATGTATTCAAAGTGATCTCCTCTCTTTCCGGTGGCGAACGAGGCCGTGTTTCTCTTGCCAAACTGATGCTTTCCGAAGCCAATTTTCTGATCCTTGATGAGCCTACCAACCACCTGGATATCGCATCCAAGGAAATCCTGGAGGAAGCCCTGAACAGCTACACCGGAACGGTACTGTACGTTTCTCATGACCGTTATTTCATCAACCAGACTGCAACCCGCATTCTTGATCTGACAAATCAGTCAGTTGTCAACTATATCGGTGATTACGACTACTATCTGGAGAAAAAAGAAGAACTGACTGAGAAATATGCTCCGACTGCACAGGAAGCCACCGAAGAAGCTAAAGAAGAAACACCTTCTGAGGGAAAGCTCACCTGGCAGCAGCAAAAAGAAGAACAGGCCCGTAAACGAAAACAGGAAAACGAACTTAAAAAAGTCGAAAAACGCATCGAGGAACTTGAAACACGAGATAAAGAGATCGACGACACTCTCGTTCTTCCGGATGTCTGTACGAATGTAGGACGCTGTGCGGAACTGAGCCGCGAAAAAGACAAGATTCAGGCAGAACTTGAAGAATTATATGAAAAATGGGAGGAACTTGCGTAACTGCAATTTTCTCTCCCACATTACAGGAGCCACTGTATCGCAGTTGATACAATGGCTCTTTTGTGCGTATATTAAATCATTTTTTCCAGAGATTCTCTGATTGCAAGGATGAAATCACGGCTGTTCAGTACAGTCGGATTCTCAATTGTTGTGATCAGTGCAAGGTCTTTGGTCATCTTGCCACTTTCAATCGTGGAAAGGGTAGCTTTTTCCAGTTTATCTGCAAACTCTTCCAGCTTCTGATTTCCATCCAGTTCTCCACGTTTACGAAGAGCTCCTGTCCATGCAAAGATTGTTGCTACAGAGTTTGTAGATGTCTCTTTTCCTTCCAGATGGCGATAATAATGTCTCTGTACCGTTCCATGAGCAGCTTCGTACTCATAATAGCCCTGTGGAGAAACAAGTACAGAGGTCATCATTGCAAGAGAACCGAATGCAGAAGAAACCATATCACTCATAACATCTCCGTCATAGTTCTTGCATGCCCAGATAAACCCGCCTTCTGCTTTCATAACACGCGCTACAATATCATCGATCAGGCTATAGAAATAAGTAAGTCCTGCTTCTTCGAACTTATCCTTAAATTCTGTATCAAATACAGTCTGGAATACTTCTTTGAATTTCGCATCGTATGTCTTGGAGATTGTATCTTTCGCGCCAAACCATACATACTGTCTGGTATCCAGTGCGTAGTTAAAGCAGCTTCTTGCAAAACTCTCAATGGATGCAGTCATGTTGTGCATGCCCATCGCAACTCCCGGTGCTTTGAATTCCTGTACAAGGGAACGTTTCTCTTCACCGTCTTCTGAAGTATAAACCAGTTCAACCTTACCTGGTTTGTCAATGTACATCTCCGTATTCTTGTAAATATCTCCATATGCATGACGCGCAAGTGTGATCGGTTTCTTCCAGTTGCGTACACATGGCTCAATTCCCTTTACAACGATCGGCGCACGGAATACCGTTCCATCAAGAATTGCACGGATCGTGCCATTCGGGCTCTTATACATCTTCTTGAGATCATATTCGTCCATACGGGCATGATTTGGTGTGATTGTCGCACATTTTACTGCAACACCATATTTCTTAGTTGCTTCGGCAGCATCGATCGTAACCTGGTCATCTGTTTCATTACGATAATTTAACCCGAGATCATAATACTCTGTGTTCAGATCAATAAACGGAAGAAGAAGTTCATCTTTGATCATTTTCCAGAGAATTCTGGTCATCTCATCTCCATCCATCTCTACCAACGGTGTCGTCATTTGAATTTTTTCCATAATACGTCTCCCTTGCTTGATATCTGATTTTTTGCAACTGTTTATCTCCGAACAATTGCCAATTTCCTACTATTCTATCCGAAAAAAGGATTTCCGTCAATACTTTCAACCTTTACTATGGTAAAATCGTGCATTTTTGTTTATACAATCATGTGCATTTCCTATAATGCCAAAAACTTTTTGCAGTTGAACTTTCCCCATCCCTGCTGGTTTCTCGGCAGTCCCATATCATCGCAGCTGTCTCGCAGCATCATTTTAATCTCTACATTAGATAGCAGTGGGTCTTTTTCCAGTGCCAGTGCAATTGCACCGGATACCAGCGGAGTTGACATGGACGTTCCGCTTTTCATGCTGTACAGGTTTCCAGCTCCCGGCGTACATGCCATAATCTGCCGCCCCGGTGCCACCAGATCCGGCTTGCATACACATTCAAACGTTGGCCCCCGTCCGGATACCGCCTGCTTTCCCGAGAGCATATCACTGGATCCCACCGTAATGATCTTTTTGCTGCATCCAGGTGCCGTCACGCTCCCCGGCTTTGGTCCCTGATTTCCTGCCGCTGCGACCACAACCAGCCCTTCATCCCATAATCTCTCCACCCCCTGCACCAGTACATCCTGATCGTTTCGTGTGCGATAAGTCGTTCCCACAGAAATATTAACAATTCGAATCCTGTATCGTTCCCTGTTCTGTAAAATCCAACGAAAAGCCTGCAGAACATCTTCTTTATTTCCATTCCCAAACCGGTCGAGTACTTTGAGTGCTGCTATCCTGCTGCCTGGTGCCATCCCCTTATATTTTCCCATGGAGGCCCTGCCACTCCCGGCCAGAATTCCGGCTACACAGGTTCCATGTCCATTGTCATCATATGGAGATTTTTTATGCGCTATAAAATCCGCAAAAACACAGATTCTGCTGTCAAAATCTATATGCGGATAGATTCCCGTGTCAAGAATTGCCACTCCGATTCCCTTCCCTGTATAAAATGACTCATTCATGCATATACTCCAGATAAAGGTTTCTATATTAATATATTCCAGTTTCAGTGAAAGGGGGTGCGGAATTTGATCATTGTAGCACTTATTGTGTTTTTCTGCCTGCAGGCATTTGTGCTCTTCTGCTGCCTCGCCGCCGGAAATGACCCCGGATCACAGGAAATATCCGACCAGGAACAGATGGAATATATCCAGATGTGGATGGAACATAAAAAGCGGAAAGCCTGATGGTTTTCCGCTTAAATGTTAAATCTTTATTCAACCGTTACGCTCTTTGCAAGGTTTCTCGGCTTATCTACATCAAGACCCTTGGCAACACTTACATAGTATCCCAGCAACTGCAGTGGAATGACTGCAAGGGATGTTGCAAAATGCGGATCTGTCTTCGGCATATATACGGTGAAGTCCGCAGTATCTTCGATATTATAATTTCCAAATGTAGTCAGGCCCATCAGGTAAGCGCCACGGCTCTTGCACTCTACCATATTGCTGACTGTTTTTTCATAAAGAGCCGGCTGTGTAAGGACGCCGATCACCAGTGTACCGTCTTCGATCAAGGAGATAGTTCCGTGTTTCAGCTCACCTGCTGCATATGCCTCAGAATGGATGTAACTGATCTCTTTCATCTTCAGGCTGCCTTCCAAACAGATTGCATAATCAATGCCACGACCGATGAAGAATACATCTTTTGCATTCGCCTGTTTAGATGCGAACCACTGGATGCGTTCTTTGTCATCGATGATTCTCTGGATCTTATCCGGCAGAGTTTCAAGTTCTTTAATATATGCCGCGTACTGTTCCTCGGAAATCGTACCTTTTACTTTTGCAAACTGAATAGCCAACACATAAGCTGCAATCAGCTGTGTGCTGTACGCTTTTGTTGTTGCAACAGAGATTTCCGGACCAGCAAGTGTATAGAAGACATTGTCTGCTTCACGTGCAATAGAGGAACCAACCACATTCACAATGCCAAGTGTACGGATGTTGTTTTCTTTGCAGAGACGCAGTGCTGCAAGACTGTCTGCAGTCTCACCGGACTGGCTGATAATGATTGCCAGCGCTTTCGGATTCAGAATCGGATTTCTGTAACGGAATTCGGATGCCAGCTCAACACGAACCGGAACACGAACCATATCTTCAAATACATACTGTGCAGCCATTCCCACATGATATGCAGAACCACATGCAATAATATAAATCTGGTCAATGTCCTGAATATTTTCATCTGTAAGTCCGATTTCAGAAAGATCGATCTGTCCGTCTTTCACAACAGAACTCAAAGTGTCCTGAACTGCTTTCGGCTGCTCGTGGATCTCTTTCATCATGAAATGCTCGAAACCGGCTTTTTCTGCTGCTTCTGCATCCCACTCGATTGTTTTCATCTGTTTCTGGATTTCTTCGCCATCCAGGTTATAGAATGTGATCTCACCTTTACGAACGCGAGCCATCTCCAGGTTTCCGATATAATATACATTTCTTGTATATTTCAGAATAGCCGGAACATCAGATGCAACGTAAGACTCTCCATCAGAAACACCCAGAATCATCGGGCTGTCTTTACGAGCTACATAGATTTCTTCCGGATAGTCTTTAAACATAATTGCAAGTGCGTAAGAACCACGGATACGGACCATTGCATGATTGATTGCATCGACCGGTGTTCCCTCGTATTTCTTGTAATAATAATCCACCAGTTTCACAGCAACTTCTGTATCGGTCTCAGAATAAAATGCATAACCTTTGCGAAGAAGTTTATCCTTCAGCTCCTGATAGTTCTCAATGATTCCGTTATGAACTGCAACAACATTTCCATCATCACTTACATGTGGGTGTGCATTGTTCTCAGATGGTTCGCCGTGAGTTGCCCATCTGGTATGTCCGATACCACATGTACCCGGAACAGATTCTCCGTCATTTGTCTTCTCGGATAAAACCTTCAGACGTCCTTTCGCCTTAATGACTTCTGTCTCACCTTCGCCATCACGAACCGCAATACCCGCAGAATCATATCCACGATATTCCAACTTAGAAAGGCCATCCAGAAGGATCGGGGCTGCCTGATGGCATCCTGTAAAACCAACTATTCCACACATAAATATTTCTCCTCTTCTCTTCTTAACTTTATATAAAGCAAACTATAATGTAAAAAATAAGCATAATTTTATAAAAGCCAAATTTTGGTCTATCATAACACAAAAACTGCAGGAGTTCAAGTTTATCTGCAAATGCCTGCAATTACCATATCGAATGGCAGTCATCTCATAATAATATATGCCGTGTAGATCAGATACATTGCCACCATGGCAATACCTTCGTTTCTTGTAATCTTCCTGTCACTTCTGGCAAAAAACCAGACTACGACAGAAAAGCCGACAAGGACCAGAATATCGATCACATTTTCACTGATCAGCGACACCGGACTGATAGCAGATGCAATACCAAGGACCATCAAAATATTAAATATATTCGATCCGACTGCATTTCCCACTGCCATATCAACTTCATTTTTGCGTGCCGCAACCACAGAAGTAACCAGTTCAGGAAGTGACGTTCCAATTGAAACGATCGTCAATCCCACAAGTGTCTGGCTCATTCCCAGATCTATTGCGATCCTGCTTGCCGCATCAACTGTCATATCCCCACCAAATGCAATTGCCACTGCACCACCAACAATGCAGAGAATACTCTTTGGATAAGACAACAGTTTCAGTTCTCCATCTTCCAGCTCCTCAACTGCTTCGATCTCGACTTTTTTCCCTTCGGCCCTTGCTTTCATTGCAGTCCGGATCATATAGAAAATATATCCCGCAAATGCGCCCAGAAAAACAGCTCCGTCCAAATGGCCCAGTGTCATACCATGCGCATCCCCCCATGCAAGATATCCAAGTCCCAGAAGGAGCAGCGCGCAGATAACAGAAAGCGGGATATCCCTCGCGATCGTATCCTTCTGCACCATGATCGGTGTCATTATCGCACAAACACCGATCACAAACATCAGATTAAAAATATTAGATCCGACTACATTACTGACTGCAAGTTCATTATTGTGCACCAATGATGCAGTCACACTGACTGCAGTTTCCGGAAGGGATGTTCCCATTGCAACGATCGTCAGCCCGATGATGATCGAAGGAACTTTCAGTTTCTTTGCAATGCTGGAACTTCCCTCTACAAAAAAATCTGCTCCTTTGATCAGGAACACAAAACCTATGATCAAAAACACGATTACCAATGCAAACGGTGCATTATTTATATATTGTTCCATGAATGACTCCTTTCATTGTAGTTTACACTACAAAATGTTATACTTTTGCTGAACATTATCGCACATAAAGTTAAGGAGAACAAGACATGCAGATAACAAAACCTACTTTTTATAAAGAATTTTCCTGTATCGCAGGTGCCTGTCCCGATACCTGCTGTGCCGGATGGCAAATCATGATCGATGAAAAAAGCCTCCAGAAATACCGTAGATTCAAAGGTCCTTTTCGAAACAGACTTCACAATGACATCGACTGGAAAGAACATTTTTTCTGTCAGTATGACAAACGCTGTGCATTTCTGAATGAAGACAATCTCTGCGATATCTACAGCGAAGCCGGTAAAGATATGTTATGCGACACCTGTCGAAAATATCCACGTCACATTGAAGAATTTGAAGGGCTGCGTGAATACTCCCTGTCCCTCTCCTGCCCGGAAGGCGCGAGAATTTTTTTGTCCCACAAAGAAAAAATCACATTCTTCACCAGAGAAGTCGCAGCACCGGAAGAAACTTTCGATGACTTCGATTATTTTCTTTTTACCGCTTTGATGGACACTAGAGATTATCTTTTCTCCGTGATTCAGGATCGCTCCATACCGGTCAGATTGCGTCGTCAGAAACTTCTGGCATGTGCGCATGATTTCCAGCTCAGTCTGGACAAAAATGAGCTGTTCCAGTGGGAAGATATCCGCGGTCGGCATCAAAAATCCGGATATGGCGAGAAATTTCTGAATAAGATCCAGAAATGGAATAATGATCGTCCGGTATCTTCTGAACAGCCCAGTAAAGATTCTACCTCTGATACAGTCTCCCTGCTTGCTCTATGCAAACAGATCTGGCGCACGGTTATCCCACAGATGGAGGTTCTTCGCCCAGGCTGGCATACATATCTTCGGAAAACGCTCGTTCCACTCTATGGCTCCTGCCAAAATGATACGGAACTCACAGAAATTTATGCCTCCTTCGTACACGATTATTCCGACTGGACCATTCACGAAGAACAGCTTCTCCTCTACTGGATCTACACCTACTTCTGTGGAGCCATTTATGACGATCAGATCTTTGCCAAAGCAAAAATGGCTGTCATCTGCACCTTCATGATCCACGAACTTGCCGCAGGAACCTGGTTAAAAAATGACCGTCATTTTACCTTTGAAGATATGATTTCCATCTGCTATCGATTCTCAAGAGAACTTGAACACTCCGATCCGAATCTCAATGAAATGGAACGCCTGATGGATGAAGAAGATGTGTTTGATTTCAGGAATTTACTCACAATATAAAAGATAAGCAGGCGGCCGTAAAGGTCTCCTGCTTATCTTTTATGGAATGATTCTCCCAAAAACTGCTCAACTACCTGTCTGATCAGAGTCCTCTGTTCAGGTGTAAGCATCTCAATCTTCTCCAGTAGCTCCCGCACTTCCCACGGAGCTTCTGAATCCTCATTAAAAAAATCACCCGGTGTGATCTGCAGATACTCACAGATGCTGAAAAATCCCTGCATCGATGGCAGTGCTTTGCCATTTTCGATCCGATTAATATAACTCGGGTTCTGTCCCAGCGCAAGGCTCATTTCACGAGCTGAGTTTTGCCCCCCCCCGATTCGTAAATCACTTATTCTCTTACCAAAATTTACCTTTGTAATCATTTGTTTCTCCATCAACCCAACATCACTTTACAATTCTTCTTATAGCACGCGATTCCATACTTAATGATATTCCGCATCCCGTCATCTTTCAGCTTTGCCGCATAGTCTCTGTCTTCGATCTGCTGCAGAGCTTTCTCACAGGCAGCATCCATATTGCCATCTTCTGCGTATTTCAATTCAATCACGATACCAGTGCGGTTCTTTGGCACTTCCACAAGAATGTCACTGTATCCAAAACCTGATTCCGCATTAGATTTAACGAGCCAGTTAGATTTGTATCCCAAAAGTCCCAGAAGGATTCCATGATAAAAGTTTTCCTTTTTCGAAGATGCCGTGTCCCGGATGCTGATCGTATTCCAGAGATAATCGCTGAAGATCTCTTCTATTTTCTTTGGATTCTGCTCCGGAAATGCCTCACAGAACTGGTCCAGTGTCTCCCCGTCTTTTCTGGATACATCACGGAACCATTCCCGGATCTGTCTGATAAACAGCTTTCTGATTTCCAGATTTGGAATCACCAGTCTGTACTGATTATTCTCCAGCACATCCGCGCTGGGTCAGACTTGTGTTAGACCAGTAATCTTCCGGTATCGCATTGGGATCTGCACATAAAGTCTTGCAATAACGAATCACCTCCCATAGACAATATACTTCCGTATTACCAAACCGATATCCGTCATACCATTCCTTCACTTCTGCGAACTCATTATTTATAGAAATAATGATATCATCTGTTCAAATTCCTGAACAGAGCATACTTCAACTTTATCGTAGAATGATTTCTTTTTAAAACGGCTTTCGCAATACAAATACTTCACAGACTTGTCCATTTGTTCATAAAAATTGTCTTTTCTATGTATGTTTGCCCATTCATCCATGATTTGTTCCATAGCATCTACAGGATTTTCTTTTACCTTATCCATTACAATAATATAATTTACATGAAAATCCAGATACAGATTATCTTTATATACTTCTGGTAAAAGATGATACTCTAACGTCCAGCGGCTCTCTGCTGCCTTTTTTAATAAATTCGATGTCAGTTCTTTTTTTATATTTTTCAAATCTTTTTTCAAAAGACTTGCATAATCCTCACATACATCATTTATTTTTTCACATCTGCATTTTTCGCGGTCAAAATTATCTTCTGAAATTTTGCGTTCAAATCCGCCTTTGAATTCAATAAGAATTATTTTATTCGTTTTTATCAATATTGCATCCGCTGATGATGGAGTATATTTGGGAAAAATATATTTTGTAATATCGTCAAAATCATATGCTTCTGTCTTATCAGATAATAGCAGACTTACACGTTTATTACTCTTAGCAGAAAGTTCCCGATAACTTTTCTTTCCGAATTGATTATCATCCAGGTATTTTATGACTTCTGCAGTCCCCATATTATTCCTCCACATTCATATATTTCTTTCTCAGTGCATTCATCTCAGCAAAAGAAGCGGCAAAATCAGCGTAAATATTATCCAGACAATCTGTTTTCTCAACATACTTTATCTGATTATTCTCTTCAAATTCTGTCTGATAAAAATGACATTTTTCACGAATCTCATATTTTCGCATCAATGCATCCACTGCAAGAAGGAAGTTTGGACTATGTGTTGTAAGCAGTACTGTCATATTACATTCTTTTACCAACAAAACAATTACTTCCGCCAACTGATTAATCCAGCTTGGATGCAAATGTGATTCCGGTTCATCAAGAATCAGTAAAGTCTTATCTGTAAGATCTCCACTGGTAAGAATCTTTTTGATAATCGAAAACACCTTTGATCCTGTTGCAAGGTTTTCAACTTTCAACTTTCGACCTGTTGGGGACTGATAAACTCCCTTAGAGACTTTTCCCGGCACAATTGCATCAATTTTTTTCATTACATTTTGGATTTCTTGTTCTCTATAAATAGTCTCACTAATTCCTCTATCAACATCTGAAACTCTCATCATTCGACGCATTTTATCACGATGTGACATTATTCTGATCTGAACATGTTTTTCATCTACATATGGTGCTGCTAAATAAGAAGGTGTAATTCGATCTTCAATTATATAAGGATCATCAACAAAATAAGCCCTATCGTAATAGCCCTCTGTAAAACTTGATTTATCTTCCAGTATTCTATTTTCGGATATACAAATTTCATAAAATTCTTTATGCGAATTTTTAAATTCAAGCTTAGATATCCCCCCCTCGTCCACTGTAATATATGATTGCGCCTGATTTGAAAATTCAACTGCCAACGTTTCTTCAATCATTTTATATGCAAATTCTTTTTTTGTCTGTTGTTGAAATGATTCCACAAATTCACGCGCACCCAAGCATTCCTTTTGTATTTTTTCTTTATGATCTTCCCATTCATTACGAATAGCAGATTCAGAATTTCCCACAACATCTCTGAGATTATCAATTAATAATTCAATAAAAGAACCTTTTTCCATACTTTCACATAATCTAAAAAGTAAATCTATATAATAATCCCGTTTTCCTGGATTATATATATGATTGATTCCAATAACTTCACTTATTAAATCATCAGAAACCTCTTCTTTCCGCGATAAAAATCTACTTCTGCTCAACCATCCATCAAATGGTTCTACTATCTTCCTTATTCGGTAAAAAACAGCCTTGGCCTGATCTTGTTGCTGTTTTTCCGCTAAATCCTCAACCGCACTTGTAACAGCATATAGTGCTCTGCCAACCGTTGTCTTTCCAGAATTATTACTTCCCGCAATTACAGTCAGTCCATCCATTTTTATATCAGCTTCTTTTATAATTCCAATTCCCCTAATTGAAAATTCCATATATATTTATTTCCTCCTGGATAGCATCCACTAAGTCAAATTATTTCTTATATCTTACTATATATCTATCCAAAAATCCAACACATTCTTTCGACACAAATATACTAAAAAGCACCACCTGACGGTCGCTGCGACCATCCAGGTGATGCTTCCAAAAATAACGATATCACATAATAGCGTAAAGCAAGATTTTGTTGTTACAACCAATCTTATGCAGTAGGTTTTTCCCTATACTTTTTCAGCTCTGCCTCTAATTCCTTAATCCGGCTCTGCGCCATATCAGCACGCTTCTTTTCACGTTCTGTGTTTTTTATTTCTGCCAGACGTCCTGCTCTAAGTCCATCTTCACGTCCAGCAGCTTCACCCTGTGCATACATCAACTGATCATGTTCAAAACTCTTCATATACTGTAATGACACCTCCCCGTCTCGCTTGACTACATCCACATTCTCCCTTCTTATGATGACAAAGAAGAATGCCGATATCTTACATGTCCCGCCCTATCCTCTCCGCCATATTTTCTTATTTTTTCATATGGGAATTAGATAACCGAACGGTTAAAGAACTTTCCCAGATATCACAATAGCCACGGTCTCCCGTGGCTGCATGCATTACAGATCAGAGAATAAATCTCCCTTATATGTACCGTTCTCCAGCATCTTACTGAAGCTTTCTTTTACTGCTACAACATCTTCTTTGTAAGTCATTCCGTACCAGGTGTCATTGGTGCGCAGCACCTTCACAGACATCTTTCCTTCTGATAACAGTTCTCCGATAAATGTCGGAATCAGATATTCTGCTTTCAGAGGATTCGCCGGAACTTCTTTTTCAAAGAACTCTTTAAATCCCTCTTCCAGTGTTTTCAGAAACTCAGGAGTAAATCCCCACATATTCATAGAAACCAAAGAATCAACATCCAGCTTCACTTCATCAGCTTCGAGACGAAAAAAATGCCTCAAACAATGATATAGATATCATAACAGAAAAAACTGTTATGTTGCACTACGCCATGTTTTGAGGCACTTACACTTTTTATCAACTAACTTTGAAAATTTTATTTTTATAAAGTTACTCGTCAGTCATAGAAAATCTTCCATTGAGATATTCAGTCCTCTCTTTTTCTGTAGAAAAAAATGAAATTTCCATAGAACTATTTGCATTAAGACCCTTCCTCGTTTCAATTTTATATAAGGTATCATCACAACTACCTTTATGAACAGGAACAACTTGGAGAAGATTCCCTTCTTTATCTTTAATCTTCACAAAAAGCCCATTATTAAAATCTTTAATTACTTTTCCACATATTGTGCATACATAATTTTCCATAATATCTTTCCTTCCCATATATTCAAATTCTATTAATTATCCTTGTCCTCACTTCCATCATAAGAGAACTTAAGATATTTTACACCGTGCATGGCATCTGCATAATACTCCTCATTATTCTTAGCGCTTGATTCTCCAGTACCTCGAACCAGTCTTTCATCCATTGGTCCAGTTTTCCTACATGCTTCAAGTATACTTTTCATATCTTCTTTGTCTGACATATCACTTTTCTCCTTACAATCCTAAAAAAATACTAATTATCGCTAATGCAATCAATACTATAATACTCACACAAAATAAATCAACGCATTTATTAAATACTGTATAGCCTTTTTCCAATATTGCATTATTCTTCTCTGTGCGCTGAACATAAAGTCTTCCAATAAATCTTACCACAGTTGTGTCTTTTTCGTCTGGCAACCCCTCTGTTAATACTAATCCTGCATCTAATCTTTCAAAATTCACACTCTTCAATAAATTGACAGTTCTAACAAGCATTCCAACATTACCTATAACAGCAACAATAAGTAAGATTACATATATAATTATTCCCACCAATTCATAACCGCTCTGCGGCAACTTCATTTTTCCCACCTTTTCAATTTGCGTTGTCAGTAAAGTAAACACAAACGCACATGCAGCTAATAAAATATAGACCTTATTTTCTAATTTTTCCGCTCTTGTAACACAATAATCATATTCTGCCTTTATTGCATCAAAGCAAATATCGGCGCTTGATTCTGTACTTTCAGCATCTTGCGGTGTTGCTACATCTTTTTCTAAATCTACCTGATATATTTGCTCATTAACTTTTACATTATATCTAATCATGTCTTCACATCTCATCCGATCATTGAATCATTCATACCTTTTTAACTTAATTCTTTCTTAGATTCTCAGATTGCTGCTCCCCTTTTATTTTCTCACACTGTGAACTCTGCTCTCAGTATATCATAAATCACTAAACAAGTCAGCCTTGTACCCATCTTTTTCGTATAGAATAAATCAGCCGTACTACTCTAACTTTAAGCCGAATTTTCCGATGGTAAGTTATTTGTCTTTGCTTTACTCCTACATATTTCTGACAGCATTCCTTCCCCTGCCTAATATATTCATCTCCCAGATCTGCTTATTGATCTGTAAACTACAAGAGCGTAGGAAAAGTAACCCCAACCATAATGTTTTCTTTGTTAACACTCAATAAAAATACTCTAAAACCTTTTTACTGAGCATCTCTTAGCACTTCTAAATACTCAGTCATTTTTCGGGTAAGTTTTATTGGATGTGTATAGTAATTATCTATACGATCATAAAGGTATTTTCCCTCTTCCTTATAAATTTCATCAAGCATGTCAAACTCTCCCGGATCATTCACTTCTGATATTGGTGGTAAATATACTTCATACTTCTTAGATTTTATAGAATGTTCTTTTCCGTTAGCCACATAATCCACCACATAATTGAACTTGTATATTCCCGGATTTTTATATCCAAACACGAAATTAAAACATCCTATTTCATCTCCCTCAATAATCACATGCTCTGCCGATGAATCAAACGAAAAGTCATTATACACATCACCTAATGAATGATCTCCACAATATTCCATTTTTTTATATTGATTATCTGAATCAAGCACACAATGATAAACGTGATCTTTTACGTCTCCATCTCCTCCACATAAAATTGAATGCGTAAAAGCAAATAAATTTTCAGCACATTTGTAATCCAAAATATTAACCTTGATATCACTAACAAAAATACTTTGCGATATCTCATTGGCCATAAATCCTTGCACATACATTGCATAATTTCCATCTCTGTCTATAATACAATATGGTTTTGGATAAAGCATTTTTTCCTCCTCATCATATCCATATGCTAATTCGCTGGAAAAATCCATTTCACTTAATTTTACTATCGGAGGATATAAGGTATACCTCAGCCACCCTCCCCAAATCACGATACATGCCAACAGCTCAATCACTGTAAAACATTTACAAAGAAATTTATAGTTTTTCTTCTTCATTCCCAATATTTTGTTTACACACCATGCGCCTGCCACTAGAATGCCCCATATGATAACCCATTTTTTATATTCTGAAAATTTAGTTAACATTTCTTTGTCTAACAAAATGGGCAAAATAGCTACCAGCGTCACTAAATTATCTATTACTTCATTTGCATGTTCTCCCAGGCAACTCAGTTCCTTATCTGCATTACCCTTTCGACTCATAACATTCCCTCCTCCACCGTGCACTGTATCACTCATACTATCTACCCTACAATATTATTCCATATTTTAACATACTTCTTTTCATCTTCGCCATACGGTATACAAAAGCTCCCTTTCTGTTTTCCGAAAGACTTTCAAAAATTTTCAAAATCAGCAATAGCCACGGTCTCCCGTGGCTACATGCATTACAGATCAGAGAATAAATCTCCCTTATATGTACCATCCTCCAGCATCTTACTGAAGCTTTCTTTTACTGCTGCAACATCCTCTTTGTAAGTCATTCCATACCAGGTGTCATTGGTGCGCAGCACCTTCACAGACATCTTTCCTTCTGATAACAGTTCTCCGATAAATGTCGGAATCAGATATTCTGTTTTCAGCGGATTCGCCGGAACTTCTTTCTCAAAGAATTCTTTAAATCCCTCTTCCAATGTTTTCAGGAAATCAGGAGTAAGTCCCCACATATTCATGGAAACCAAAGAATCAACATCCAGCTTCACTTCATCAGCTTCTGCACCCTCTGCAGTCTTAACGATATTCTTTGTTTCTACAACTTCCGTCAGGTTGTTTTCCGCATCCATTTTACAGATACCACGAGTAACTCCGCCATTATCTGACAAAGTATTTTTCAGAACAAATCCAGCCATACAGGACTGTCCACCATTTACCAGATGCTCATGAACCGCACGGAATCCTTCTTTTCCATAATAATCATCCGCATTGATTACAATAAACGGAGTTGTCAGCACATCCTTCGCTGCCAGAACAGCCTGTCCCGTTCCCCACGGTTTCGTTCTTCCTTCCGGCAAAGCGCTCGGAATGTCATTGATATCCTGAAAAGCATAATCTACAGTCACATTATGCTCACTGCAAATACCGGCAATTCGATCACCAATGACTTCTTTAAATTCATTCTCAATATCCTTGCGGATGATAAATACTACATGGTTGAAACCAGCCTCAATCGCATCATGGATCGAGTAGTCCATGATGATGTGGTTAGCATCATCGACCGGTTCCAACTGTTTTATTCCTGTTCCAAATCGGCTGCCAATTCCGGCAGCCATGATAAGTAATGTCGTGTTCATAATCTCTCCTCCATTGAAGCTTGCCCAACGTGCCTTCCACAAAGATTTGTGTAATTATTAAAGCAGTGCTAGTAGCCTATTCTCTCATTCTCGTTAATAGTTTCTTTAGAAATGTTTATTTTTTCTTTATGGGGTCAGACCCCAATGTCCCCTCAACATGCTCAGGATACTGGCAACCAGTGCAGTATCTGCCTGATTGGTCAGTTCCAGCGTGCCGCCTCCAAATGTGATGCGCATCGTTGCTTCAAATGAAGCAGGTGATGGTTCATCGACTACGTGTGAGACCGGATGCATCCGATCCTCTCTGCTGATTGGGAGTTCTGATATATTTATCGGAACAACCTCCCGCTTGCACTCGAGTCTTTCGGATCTTGCAGGAAGCTCACAGGCCTGCTGACGTAATCGAGCCAGTGCCCTGTAAAAGGTACTGCTCGGGATGCTGTTATTTCTACAGTATTCAAAATCGCTTAAACCGGATGCTCTGGCAGCGAGTATGATCTGATGCCTCTCTTCATCAGAGTGGCGAGGTGCACGTTTATTCATCATGGGACTTCCTCTCTTCTTAAGTAGAGTAAAATAGCCCCATAGTGGGAAGCGGCAGTGTGGTGAAATGATCCACTACTGTGAATGCCAGTGGGAATACTGAGACTAAAATACTCTCGTTTTCCATGATTATGGCACTTTCAAAAGTATCAAACTAGCCGCACTGATACTGAACGCTTACCATTTATGTTGCCATTGGCCCAAATAATGTTCTTAACAATTTACAGTTCTTGAATTTTCCTGTATTCAAAACATAAGCTAATATATTTGTCACAATACAACAAAAAGCAAAGCCTACCCATCCGTACATTTCCTTATTTACTGTGATATTAAGTACGAAGAAAACAATCATATGTGTATAATACATAATCGTACTTGTGCGTCTAAAATAAATTCCATTTCCGGTGGCCTTAACCGAAATAACAAGTAAGAAAAACGTTATGCACATAATCATTTTTATCGGGAGAAAAGAAGTAAATGCTACTATCAAGTACGATGCAATAAATATGGCTAGTAAATAAATTCTACCAATATGATATTCGCTTTTAGCAATTAGATTACCCAATAAAATATAATATACGCCTGAGAAAATGCGTCCTTTTCTTATGGTCTTCTCAACCAATAAAGAAAATGTCACAACCACATTATTAGTCGTATTGAGATTAACTATATAATCTGTAGCAAAGTGCATAAACACACAAAAGAAAATAATAATAATACTATAAAAATTAAATTTCTTTGTTTCTTTTTGACTTTCCACCAATAATTTGAGAATTGTTAAGCCATATACTGCCGACAAAAGATACCATAAAGGCCATGAATAATAATTTTCTCCTTGAAAAAACACATTTCTAATAAACTGAACAAATGATTTTACAAATCCATCTCCGGCCTTGTAGAATCCCAAAATCGTCAATGGCAAATATACAATCGTCCAGATAACATAATATCTTATTACTTTCTTCTGTTGTCTTTCTACTAACACATCATCAAATTCTTTTTTGTTTTGAATTTTTCTTCCAATCAAATAACCAGTTGAGAGAAAAAAGAAAGGTACTGCAATAGAAACAGCTGCTTCATACAATATGTAAATAATGTTGTTATCAATACCCTTTAAAGGAGTCGTATGAATCGCTATAACGCAAAATGCCATTATATATTTCATCACATCTATTGCATATAAGTCTTTGCTCTGCTCTGCTCTGCTCTGCTTATGGTCAACTGCAATTATTCCACATTAAGTGGATAATTTTTAATCGTGGTCCCATGCTATTTCTTTGAGAATTTCAACGGTATGTCTTAATCCTTCATCTACAGAAAAAGTATCTTTGTATCCCAATTTTTTCAATTTACTATTATCTAATGCTGAATTCCTCATAGGGTTGAAAGCCCTCACTTCATCTTTAGTTGGTTCAGTTGCTGTCAAAGCAACCGAACCTGCATCTGCATATATTTCTGCCATTTCCTTAATTGTAACGACATCATCATGTCCAACATTATATGCTTGGCCTTTTTCACCCTTCATCAAAGCAGTCAAAATCTGAATGGCACAATCTACTGAGTAACAGTATGATCTTTTTTGTAATCCACTGCTTTTCATTTCAAGTTTTTCACCATATGCCGCTTTAAAAGCGAAATCTGATGAAATTCTCCGATCATTTCTTTTTGCCGAAGGCCCATATATATGACCCGGTCTAACAATTACAGTATCAACATCATACTCAGAGGAATATGCTTTACACATCATTTCTGCCGCTCTTTTTGCAATTACATAAGAGGAGCGTATGCTATCAATATCTACTTCGCCATATATTCCTTCAACAAAAGGTTTTTCTGTCGTTTTTTTACCATATACTTCACTTGATGAAATATAAAGCAATCTACCGGAATTTCTGTCTTTTAGATATTTAAGTAAGACATGAACACCATCAAGGTTAGATAAAAGTGTTTCTACCGGCATCGAAGTATAAAGATCAGGACTAGCAAGCCCTGCACCATGAACTATATAATCTAAATTAAATGGAAAAACAAAGTCAGAAAGAGCATCGTAGTGAACGTATTTTACCGCATCAATACCACCGAACCTTTCCAAAAAATGTTGTTCATTTCTCGCACCCACATAAATTGTTGTATTACACCCAACAAGTAGCACATCAACAATCGTAGAGCAAATTAATCCAAGTCCTCCAGTAATAAAAATACTCTTATTATTCAATTCACTTAGATCGGTATTTGAAATTGCCTTTTTTAAATCATCTCTATACCTCTTGGACTCTAAAAGCCGCATTTTACTCCCCCCTTACTTTTTAATCCAGTCATCATTCTTTGCATTCAATAATGCCTTAAAAATTTCAATATCCTCAACCGTAGTAATCTTAATATTCTTTTCTGATCCTTTGGAAAAATAAGTAGTGTAACCGTACTTTTGCATCAACGAACACGATGCCGCCATATTACCAACACCATCAGCAATAGCTTTATTGTGTGTATCCCAAAGTTCATTAAATCTGTAGGAGTGCGGTGTTTGAGTTCTCCACAATTCATCTCTATTTAGTGCTGCATTAGATTCAATACCATCCTTAGACACAAATACAACTTCCGTGGTTGAAATAACTGTAACAGCGGATCCATACTTTTCTTGCTTTACAAGATTATCTGTAATGACATCTTGAGGAAGCATCGGTCTATTTCCATCATGGATAACCACTACAATGTCATCTGTTGATTCATTATCCTGTTTAATAGCCTTTAATCCATTATATATCGACTCTTGACCAGTCGCTCCTCCCGTTACAATTCTCTTCAATTTTGTGATATTAAATTGTTTGGCATACGCTTCAAGGACAGCATTCCATCCCTCAAGACATGAAACATATATCTCATCAATACTAGGATGTTGCTGAAATGCTTCTAATGTATAAATGATTATAGGTTTATTCTCCACTGTAATGAACTGTTTGGGTAAATCCTGGTGTGTTCTCGTTCCTGTACCACCAGCTGTTAAGATTGCAATAATAGACATTTTTCTTCCTTTCAATTATGTAAAAAATAAATCCACTGAATACACAGCGATGCCTCGTAGCTGTTTAACCTATATGAGTTAGTATCCAATCACATACACGCTTTGACGAATGGCCATCACAATATGTTGGATATTTTGAATAAAAAGAACTAATATTGTCTTTATATTCTTTTTCATCATATTTTCGAATCACATTGATCAATTCATTATTACTTGTTGCAAATGGAAATGGAAATTCATAAAATTCTGGAATGAATCCCCTTTTCTTTTCATATTCCTCGTAGTCCAACGCACACACGAAAGCTGGTTTAGCAAGCATTGAAAAATCAAATAATGTCGAAGAATAGTCGGAAATAACCGCATCACAAACCAATGCCAAATCCTGCATATTAGGATAATCAGTACCATCTAATATCCTCTCTGAAAAATGAATTTTTTCCTTTTGAAATGCAACATTGGGGTGAAGTCTAATAATAATTTTCGTTTTTTTCTTCATTCTAATTTCAAACGCCTTAATAACGCTTTCAAAATCGATATTATAGCCTTCCGTTGAAAAATCGTCTCTAAAAGTAGGTGCATAAAGTACATAATAAATCTGACTATTAATAGAAAGTGTACTCCTTAAGCAGTCAATTTTAGCCGAATTATTTTTATCCCTTTCTATTACATCATTTTGGGGAAATCCAAATCGTAAGATTTCAGTATCAGGTTTTAACCAAAATGCACGCAAATATATCTGCTCTTGCAAATAATTATCTGCAATAATTGCGTCTGTAATCAAGCCATCATACTTTGCCTCTCTAACATACTCTTTTGGAAGTAGATTTTCCGCATCCTTTTCTATTCTTTTTGCTCCCATACTTCCATGCCATGTTTGCAAATAAATCTGTTCTTTTCTTTTTTTTATTGGATGATAGTGTCTAACATTATCAACCCAGATTTTAGCGGTAGCACGTTCAAACAGTCCTCTAATCGATTCATTATTAACAAGCCTAATATTACTGGGAAAAAGGGTTCTTTCTTCATCAGACATAAAATTATCAACAAGCCAAATCAGATCAATATCTTTAACCTTAGAATCTAAAATAGCCTCTGCAATATATTTGGGATTTCCTCCATAACCTTTTCCACAGAAATTATCAAATACAATTTTATTCCTTGATATTGGTAAAATTCTAAACAATTTTTTCAAAACTGGGAGTGCAATCACATTATATAATTTCTTTTTAACCTTAATTATTACTTTGTTTTTCATGTTTTCTTCCAAGCCTATTTAAAATCGGTTCAATTATAGTTTTTGCTAATTCTTTGTTACTGTAGGCGCACCACAGAAACAGAACGAATAGAATCAAAGCATTAACCCATATTACTCTCATAAAATATCCTATAGATACCACAATAAGAGCAATACTCGCCTGAACAAGAAATTCTTTCGGATACACCAGTTTCATAAATTTCTTTACATGCTTTGTTCTTACACAAACAATAACAACATAAGAGATAAGCGTAGACATCGATGCAGCATAGAGCCCAATAAATTTTATAAACATCAAATTCACTATAAAATTAACAACCGCACCAATTACCGTTGTTTTTCCAATTATTCCTGATTCTTTATATGCAGTAAATATCCCCCCCAACAAGGAACATATCGAATTAAAGAAAATAGCAATAAGAAGAATATATACATGTGCATATGCAGAATGATATGCCTCACCAATTAACATATTGAAAAAGAGGCTCATACAGCATATGATTCCAATACATATGCACGCAAATAAACGGATGCTCTTCTCGAACATACTATTTATAAATTCATCCTGCTTCTTATCACCAACACTTCTTGACAATGATTCAATCCACGCAATGTTGTATACGTTGAATATTGTTGTATATATTGATGGAATCTTATTTGCTGCCGCATAGATTCCATTTCCACTTGCACCAATAAAATAGCGAATCAGCAGTCGATCAGATGTATTTGCAATCCACCAAGATATTGCATTGGGAATCAACGGAAGACTATACTTCAACATTTTTTTCAGTTCTTTAAGTGAAAATGTTGAAAATTTCAGATATCTCCATAATTTTTGTTTGCAAATTCCGAATGTGGCAGCAACTAAGGCGGCTATCGTCGATGCAATTAAAATGGAGTCGCCTTTCATTCCCATAAAAAGAATCATGACAACATTGGATATAAGCGAAACTACTGTCATGATAAAACTCATGATTGAGTAGGTTCCATTATTGCCAAATCCTCTTATAATGTTCTGAACAATCTCTAATAAAGCTGAAGATGCAAAGTTCAATATAAACAGTTCACAATACTGAATATTAAATTTAAAATTTAAAATCCATACAACAAATGAAAATAGAATAACATTTACAGATTCAACGAAAATTCCTGTTGTAATTACAGTAGTTTTTTCTAAATCTTCCTTCTTCTCAATAATAAATCGAAATACTGCAGAACAAAGCTGTAATGTAACAAATGGCATGGCAAAAAGTGCTACCGTTTGCAATACATCTACTGTGCCATAATCCTCCGTCGTAAGAACTGCGGTATACAATGGTAGCAGAAAAAACGAAAAGACTTTAGATGCCAAAGTGCCAATTGCTAATATACCTGTATTTTTTATCAGTGATTTTTCTCTATCTTTTACTTCCATTTAGTCTTCTCCAAATTAGTATATGAAAATTTAAGCACTAACCTCTTCCGAATCATCCACCTCTTTTCCAATATAGGATTGAATTATTGTTTCTCAATGTTAATTAATAGTCCAATTGTGAACAAGCACAAATTAAACGGGATATAAGTAATCATATAATCCACCATATAATTCACAAAGCAATAACTTACTATAGCAAAATACAACCATATATTTGCATTATTAAATCTTCTTTTTATTTTCTTCAAATTGAGCACAAATAAATTATAGTAATAGTATAGAAATGGTATGCATCCCCAACCAATATATGTCCGAAGAATATCATTATGGATACCCACATTATTTGTAATTCTCAATGCACCTTTGGTCGAAGACAATATCATTCTATTGTCAGTATACTGAATTCCCCTTCCCAGATAAAATGGTGATAATTCGTATGAATCTCTAAAGAAATTCCAGAAACTAAGGCGCATATTATCAGCTACACCTAAACGAGCTAATATCAATGAAAAATAACCATTTTTTATCAAAATCAAATAAATAAAAGCCACTACAAAATAAGAAATCATTGTTATTTTTATAATCCTATCTTTTCTTTCTTTAATTTTGAAAAATAAAAAATAGACAAATAATGACCATGCAATTCCAAGCCAAGCCACTCGCTTTCCACCAAGCAATAAAATAGCGGCACAAAGCAAACATCTCACAAACTTTTGGCTTACCGAATACGATTTACTAAGACAATAATAAATAAACAACAGTCCAGTTGTTTCAATAAATCCATGTGATTCTAAATGTGAGACATCCGATTCTCCACTTATAACACGCAAAATAACTGTCGCATATGAAATACATCCCGCGATCAATAATATATCTAAAGATATTTTCCCGAATTTTTTCACTGCATTATAGGCAATTATAAACACAGCTGCAATCTGTATGGCTCTAATAAAGGACTGTGTAATATCACCAACATTGGATGTTTGATGTATAACAGCTGCTGAAACACATGAAACAACTGTAACAACAAAAAAAGGGGTAACAAACTCTGCAATACCTGTTGCAAGAAGCGAATTCAATTTACTACTCTTTATACAAATCAATCCTGTAATTGCAATTTCTATCACACCAAAGATAACTATAAGATTTTCAGAATAGTCATTATAAAAAATACTTCCTGGTACATTTAGAGCTACAATCGCACAAAAAAAGAACAATACTTTCCATACATTTTTTTGAGATATTACTATTTTTTTATTCATAATAACGTTTTCCTATTAATAACTTAAAAAACACTTCACACTTGTTAATCATATAACCCTCACTATTAATATCCATCCTTCAACTATCGTAAAATCTTCCTATATAGTTTTGATGGAACCACCGCAAACATTTTATAAAACATTCTATGCTTTATATCCATGTTCGACATTTTTATATATTTCTTAAATGCAACATTATATCTTTGCATCAACCGTTTTTTTTCTTTATTTAAATTGAAATCAGCTTTGCACTCAGATAATTCTGAATACAGAATTATAAAATCTCTCAAATATGCATTTAGAGCAAGCTCAAATGCGTTTATTTCACCTTTTCCCAAAAAGAAATCGCACGCTCCTGCTCTTGCATCAAGTACATCAAGTCTTTTCAAATTAAAGTCAGACGTCATAATACTATCTTTACGTATCCTATAGAAATAGCCTATATAATTAGAATACGCTATTTTAGATGCTGAATATATCAATTTGTACGTTGTAAATATATCTTCATGGATTTTTCCAACTGGATACTCAATATTTTTTTTCTTGAATAATGTTGTTTTATACAGCTTTCCCCATGCAACAAATTCCATCCCATGGATTTTAGGATGATACATGCTTTCTAAACATTCTATGTTGCTAAGTTCTAATTCCAATGTGCCTCTTTTTTCCAGTCCATGATTATTCAATACCGTACTATAATCACAAATACTAATATCCGTTTCATTCACCACAGCGACCCTATACAATTCTTTTAAAAAGTCGATTCCTACATAATCATCCGAGTCGATAAAGGTTATCCATTTTCCTTCTGCAATCTTTAAACCTGCATTTCGCGCATCAGATAGCCCCCCATTTTTTTTGTGAATCACTTTAATTCTCGAATCCACCTGCTTATATTTTTCACAAATTGATGGACATGAGTCTGGTGATCCGTCATCTACCAAAATTAATTCCAAATTTCTGTACGACTGTCTTATAATACTCTCTATGCAAGTAGGAAGGAATTTCTCAACTTTATATATAGGAACAACTACAGAAATAAGCTCTTCTGTCATTTATCAAACCACTTCTTTCCTTTTACTTTTTCAGATATTAACAACCCACCTACTACTCTAGATAATTCTGTTTATAAGTGTTTTGATTTTATCTTTAAATCTACGTGTAGGACTTAGCCACGATGCCCCAAAATGATGAATGCAGCAAGTATCTTTAGCAATTTCAGTTCTTCCAGTCACTCCATTATAGGCTGTAAAATATCTCGATGGATATACTGTTACATCATTAAATTTTTGTATTTTTTCTAGCGGTTCAACACCATAGTTTTCTCGTAGTAGATGTGCTAAAATCTGTGTGTTTGACATTGTACTGCTCTGATCTGCAAAACTATTATTTTTATAATATTCCAGCATTTTAGAACATATCTCATGCTTTGGCACAAAAGCCATAAATCCAGTTCCTATTGTTTTTTTCTCATCTTCAGTTCCAAGAACTGCACCTTGTTCTTTCAAGAGCTCTGAAAAGTTTTTTAATACTTCAACATCTGTATCAAAATAGAGACCACCATATTCATATAAAGCATGAATTCGAGCAACATCGCTTACAAAAGCCATCTTGCCAGCCTGTATAGCTTCTTTTGCGTAACTGTACTGATCAATCGGGAAGTTACTTTCATCCCACTTCATCACTTTATAATCCGGAAAATTTTTCTTCCATGTTTCAACATATTTTTTATACTGTTCCGGCAACGGTTTTCCACCGAACCAACAGTAATGAATAATGTGCGGTATCTCCTTCATCGTTTTTCCTCACTCTGTTTTCGCTATGTTTTTTATCACCCTCGTCGGACTCCCAACCGCTACGCAATAGTCCGGCACATCTTTAGTAACCACTGAATTGGCCCCAATAACGCAATGCTTCCCAATTTTCACATTGCCTACTATCACTGCATTGATTCCAATGTAAGAACCTTCTCCAATGGAAACTCTCTGACCTCTTTGTACAATTCCTTGATCAATCACCGGAATCTTTATGTTGCGGTATTCATGATCACAATCAGTTATGTACACATTTGGCGAGAGGAGTACTTTCTCTCCAATTTCCAGAGAGTTGGCTATAGAAATCCTGCATCTCTCACCAATTTCGGAGCCCATACCAATTCTTACCGTCCCCCCCCCGACCAGATTTGGGTATAGGGGCGTACTGTCACACCATCTTCCAAGACAATATTGCTTTTCCCTTTTAAGGCGCAATGCTTTCCAATGTAAACATTTTTTCCTACCTGCACCTGAAACCGCTTCGCCTGGACTTTTCCAATGAAAGATTTTACTGCTGCCTTTACCATTACTTCGTCTCCATCTGCTGTGCTGCGATATCAGCATCCACGATTTCCTCGCCGGTTTTATGCTTCAGCTGCTCTTTACTTGCCTCACTCAGACCGTTGTTGATCACACAGTTCATATCGCAAGTGCTGCACTTATCCAGATCCTCTTTGGTAACTTTGCCATCACGATAATCGCGGCAGATTTTCAGCTCGTACATGCTGTACGGATGCTTGGTGAACAGAGCCTTGAACTTGTGAACCAGAACCCAGGTAGCAGGCTTCCAGATGTACTTGTGCATCGCAGGACTTACGCTGCCGATCATCCAGCAGTCACGGTCGCAGCAACGAACCTTTGCACGAACCTTCTCGGCCTCCGGGCTGTTCCACAGCTCGTCCCAAGTCTGATTGTTCAGGTTGCCCATGACTTCTTTATCCTTGGTACCATTGCAAGGCATAACATCGCCATACGGATCGATGAAGAAGGTGTCGAAACTCATGTCGCAAGGCAGCAGACGCTTCTGACCGTAGATGTAGTTGATCAGGCCGTGATTAAAGTATGCACGGAACCACTTCTTCGGGCTGTTGCTGCGGAGCAGTTCATTGACCAGATTCTCGAAGTTCTTTGCGACCATAGGACGATCATGGATGATGTTCTTTGCCTCAACGAAGTAGAAGCTGTTATGCAGAGAAGCGGTAGCGAACTCCATGCCCATCTCATCGGAGATTTTATACAGAGGCACCAGGTCAGGAGCGTTCTTGTCCTGAACAGTCATACCGAAGCCGACATCCTTCATGCCCATCTCACGCAGCTTTTTCAGTGTGCCGTAACCACGCTGGTAGCCGTTCTGCAGACCACGGATCTCGTTATTGGTCTGTTCCAGACCCTCGATAGAGATACGAATACCGATCTGCGGGAACTCCTTGCACAGGTCAACGATACGCTCCGTGAAGAACCCATTTGTAGAAATAACGATACGGTCGGACTTCTTGTACAGTTCACGCACGATATCCTTCAGGTCGGTACGGATGAACGGCTCGCCACCGGTGATATTGGTAAAGTACATCTTCGGCAGCTTCTTGATGGTTTCAATGCTGATTTCTTCTTCCGGCTTGGAAGGTGCTTTATAACGGTTGCACATGGAGCAACGAGCATTGCAGCGATAAGTGACGATGACCGTACCATTTAACTTTTTTTCTTCAGACATGATTAACTCTCCTAACTCTCTCTTTTAAGAATGTTTCGACTTTATTTAAGAACCACTTGGCACATACCGAGAACACAACCGAACCGCAGATGACTGCAACTGCTGTGAAGATATATGCCAGCAGACCATTTTCAAATAGATGAACAAGGCGCAGCTTTTCAAGCACACGATAAATTACCATGTGGCACAGGTAAATCTCGAAGCAGATTCCACCGAGGAACTTGGCAACTGGATTGACCAGTACCCCTCCCCTGCATCCGAGGGTATAGACCAGTGCTGCCACGCAGAAGAACAGCATTGTGAGTGTATTGCCGCCTACCGCAAAATAAGCAACCGTGGCAATCAGCAGAATCGCTCCGGCGAAGACCCTGTACTTCGATGCGAACTCAGCCAGCTCTTTCCGATAGAGGAAGATCAAGCCTCCAGCGATAAAATAGACTGCACAGTACAGAATATTTGTCCTTGCGCTGAAATTTACTGCTGCTCTATCTGCAATGTGACTTTCATCAAAGAAATATGTGCTACACATAAAGTTGTAGATTACAGCACAAATAAAGACCAACCATGCACGTTTCTTGTTTTCCAGCAGAAAGCAGAAAAAGGGAAACAGCAGATAAAACACAAAAATCACTGCCAGCGTCCAGCTCACACCAATAACCGATATGTTCATATTCGGCAGAAGTCCTTGGCATAGTGTCAGGTTAGCAAAAACCTCATACAGCGCACTCTTACTAGGTGACATTACGAAGTCAAGCACACAGAGTAATGCGAAATATGGCCAGATCTTGCTGTATCTTTTGATATAGAACTCTCCCACACCGATTTTCTGATCCTTGAATTTCTGGTAGTAGCCGCAGCACATACCAAAATCGCTGACCATCATAAAAAGGAATACAAGGTTCGTAAAGGATGGTATCAGTTTCTGAAACACAAGCCCATTCAAACCGAAATTTCCATTCGATAGAATGTGCATTAGTACAATCCCCAATATGGCATAGGCCTTCAAGCCATCTATTCCCTCATATCTCTCTTTCATCCCGCAAGCATCTCCCACAATATCTTTGCATATTTCTCCTCAGAACACTCACGTTCAAGGAAACTCTTAAACTTTGCCGCACTAACGTCAGCTTCTTCTCTATTCTGCAAATAGTACTGAATTTTATTTTTCCAGTCTTCTATATCCTTGCCACACAAAGCACCTCTGCCATCAGCGAAATACTCCTGTGTAGTTACCGTATCCGACGTAATCGCCATCTTCCCATTGGCGGCTGCCTGATAAAAAGCAATCAATCCAGCCGGTGCTTCCGTATCCAACGGTGTAACTACCAACTGTGACTGACACATGAACTCGAGGAATTCCTGCTCAGGAATATCAGACTTCACCACCATATTTTTGCCAAAGTTCTCTTTGTACTCTTCATACTTATCCTTCGGCATAACACAGTTGAATGTAACTTCCGGCATCGCCTGTGCAATTCTAATCAAAAGCTCCCAGTCGCGACCGTTCCGGCCGCCGCAGAACACGGTATTCGGATTAACTTTTCCTTCATATTCAATGCTGTAACCACCATGATAGGTGTCATGCAGCAGCGTGTACTGCTTCTGGATTCCGAGCATTTCGTTCAAATGCTCACCGTACTTCTTAGAAGTCACCGTCGCCTGAACCTTTTTTGATTTCAGCATCGGCTTGTATAAAAACTTTGCCAGCTTGTTTTTCGCAGTTGCTTTATCTTTGAGTAATATATTCAGTGCTATAATCTTTCTATTTTTGAACTGTACTTTACACAGCCACCAGCACAGAACTGCCATGAAATCATACCAGCAGATGATAGTGTCACCCTCCGCTGACTGCCTGATCATATCTTTGCAGGCTGTCAGCATTTCTTTGGTGGAGTTACATTTCTGAGAAGGATAAACCTGCCGAATCTTGGCTGTTTCATAGCCGTTCAGAAATGTCATATTCTGTTTATCTGCCGGGTTATCGAATAACATATAAATTGCCATATCGTTCCTCTGTTTCCAAAGAAAACGACATGACCGCTTATCTACTCAGACTGTCAGATACTTTTTGACCATATATGATAAACAAGCATACTAGGTAATGCTGCACACACAGCCAATCCCTTGTAGGGAGCTTTTGCTATGAGTTGCTTTTCACCTGCAAATTTCCCATAAACAAAGTATTGCACAGCACCTTTTAGGCGGTATTTCAGCTTCAATTCAGGCCTCATGAACTCCTTTGCTCGTTCCATACAGCCGTATGGTGAGCGAATATTGTTTTTTCTTCTGTTCTTCGTCAGTCCGTCTTCCAAGTAGTTGCCTACATAGATTGCTCGGTTTATATGAACCATCTGGTATTTCATGGCCATCCGAATCCACACGAGATCCTCTCCCAAAAACTTTTCATTTCTGTACTCTGGAAATGGAAACTCTTTCAGACATCTTGTATAAAAGACTTCTGCCTTGTCTGCCTGCGTATCGTCCGCGTTGATTCGACATTCAATGTATGTTCCCACTTTCTCATCCGACTCAAATGGCTTTCCATTGATGTTTCCGTCCGGGAATCTTCTCAGGAAGGAATAACCACACAGGTCTTTTCTCTCCTTATATTTTTTGTGGTACTGAAGAATCATTTCGATTGCGTCCGGCACAAGCTTATCATCAGAATCAACAATAAAGGTCAGTTCCGAGGTTATCTGCTTCACACCAACATTCAGTGCCGTGTGCTTGCCACCGTTTTCTTTGTATATGTACCGCATCGGAAATTCGGCTTTTTTCCGCATCTCCTCTGCTATGTTTTTAGTGTCATCTGTACTTCCATCGTCAACCAGAAGCCACTCAAAATCCTTTATTGTCTGCTTCTGTAATGACTGATATAGGTTATTCAGTGACCCCCCCCCCCGATTAAATGTGGGGGTCAGCACTGTTACAATCATTGTTTTTCCTCCTGTAACTTACTGATACACCTTCATAATTTTCTCGTAATACCCATCAATGGTATCGAAGCTGATGTTCTTACAGTTCCTGCTATATGCTTCACACAGCTTATTATCACCCCAGAGCTTCTCAATCTTTCTCTCCAGGTCTTCACCATTACCGCTTTCAAACAGCTCGCCGGTCTTGCCGACCTGAATCAGTTCCGGGATGCCACCAATGTTCGCTCCCAGCACCGGTGTGCCATACATCTGGGATTCCATTACGGAGAACGGGCAGTTCTCATACCACTCAGACGGATAGATGGAGAACCGTGCCTCACGGATGAGCTTTTCCAGTGCCTCGCCCTTTTGAAAGCCAACGTTCTTGATGTTTTTAATACCATTTACGGTCTCTTCCAGCGGGCCAGTACCGGCAAAGATGAACTGAACATCCGGCAGTTTCTTACAGACCTTGATGAGTGTGCCGATGCCCTTTTCCTCAGAGAAGCGGCCGAAGTAGAGGACGTAGTCCTTCTTCTCCATTTCTTTCCTCTCCACCTTATCGATGAAGTTATGCATTGCCACGGTCTTCGTGGCAAACAGCGGGTTGCTGTCCATCTTGGTCTTCATGAACTCAGAGCAGCAGATCATGGTGTCAATGTACTTGTAGGTACCCTTCCACTTCCAAAACTCAGCTTCCATCATGCCGATGGCCGATTTTGCTGTGGAACCGTGAATGCACTTGCCTTTCATGCCGTTCACGAAATGGCCGCCAAGGCATTTCTCACAGTTCTGGTGGGTGTTCGGATTGTTCAGCATGTGGTTCGGGCAGACCAGTTGGTAGTCATGTGCCGTGAAAATAATCTTACAATTTCTTCCGGTCTCCTTGCGCCACTTCACGATTTCCAGAATGATGGAAGGTGTCAGCTGGTAGTTAAAATTGTTCAGGTGACAAACATCCGGCTTGAAGTCGTCCAGAACCTTTCTCAGCTGTACTCTTGCTTCCTTGCTGTAGATAGTTTTGATGGGGTAGGTCAGCTTGCTCAGTTTGCTGCCACCGTGGAAATCCATATCTGATGTATAAGCATTGACTCGGTTGCCCACGCAACGACCTTCGTGCTCCATTCCGAAGTACTGAACCTCGTGTCCGTGCTGCTCCAACGCCTCACCCAATTTGAATATGTACGTCTCGCTGCCGCCGTTTCGGTGCAGAAATTTATTTATTATCAATACTCTCATCTATTGTTTTCTCCTGTACAGTTTCATAGTTTCCTTTACGACTTCATCCCAGTTGTATTTTTTACAGATAAGGTCAGCTGCCTGTGCCTTCATCTCCTTAACTTTTTCTGGATAATCACAAGCATCTTGTAACTTTTCTCTAAGTTCATCCACATCCGATTTTTTGAAAATCAATGCCTTATCTTCCACAACCTCAGTGCACTCTGGAATATCAGAAACCAAGCAACAATTGCCATAACTCATAGCTTCTAGCAAGCTCAACGGCATTCCCTCCAGATCAGAAGGTAATGTATAGATATACGCATTGCTATATAATTCATCAAGCATCTGCCCCTGAACAAATCCAGTAAAAATGATTCTATCATCATCCTTTGCCAGTTCCTTCAGTTCCACCATAAAAGAATCCGTATCGCTAGAGCCACCAGCAATAACCAATTTTTTCTCTGTTTTGACATCCTTGAACGCTTCAACCAAATACCGGATACCTTTTTCTGGTACCAGTCGACCAAGAAACAATATGTAGGAATCCTTTGTTAGACCAAATTTTTCTGTTATGAGTTTTGCTTCTTTAATCTCTGCTCGATTCACACCGTTGGGAATAAAGTGAGTCTCCCTACCATAGGTATCTTTAAAGTAGTCCTGAACACCTTTACTCAGAACGATGATTTCATCTGCATACTTTACAGCATTCTTTTCACCCTGCCGGATGAATTTAGAGCCAAATCCTGACTTCCATTTTTCCCGTTGCCAGTCTATGCCGTGAATGGTAACCACAACTCTTTTCCCCAGAATCTTAGGTAGCCACGAGAAAAAGGCTGGCCCTTCTGCATGGATATGTACCACATCATATTTTCCGAAAGCACTGTACAGAGCTGCAAAGAAAGAGGAACTCACCGCTGCAAGACCTTTTCTTTCAATAGTTGGAACAAATTTCTGTCGGATTCCATCATATTCAATTTTATTATCATACTCTGCACCACTAACATGATGACCAGATCTGTTGTAGCAGGTAACCTGACATCCATCTTGTGCCATTCTGGTGCATAGTTCTTTTACAACAATCTCTATCCCGCCCTCACGGGACAGTCGTTTTTGTCCGAACATGGACACTGCAAATTTATCTTTCATAATGTTCTCCAACCAATATTGTCCCCTCTGCTCCTTTATATCTGTGTACACATCTGCTCTTCACAGATAGTATTTCTTTTATCTCTTGCCGCTCACACAGCTAAGTGTTTTCTTAATCTGTTCTTTGAACCCCTCAGACTGTTCTTCATTAGATGCAGTCAGTACAACATAATCCCATCTGGCAAAACGTTCTTTTTTTAATGCACGACTATAATCAGCCCAGGCATCCTGATATGACTGGGCTAAAAACAACGATGATTGTGTTTCTTTATTCTCTTCAAATATATTTTCTTTTATCAAACCGATCCCTCACTCTTCAACACCGAAGTCACCGTCTTCAGTAATATCTTCACATCCAACCCAATCGACCAGTTCTCGATATACTCTGTATCCAGTTTCACGACTTCTTCAAAATCGGTAATATCACTCCTGCCGCTTGCCTGCCACATTCCGGTGATTCCCGGTTTGATCGACATACGGCTTCTGTGGTGAAGTTCATACTTTTCCCATTCATCAACTGTCGGTGGTCTTGTTCCCACCAGGCTCATATCGCCTTTCAGGACGTTCCAGAACTGTGGGAACTCATCCAGGGATGTCTTACGGATAAAGTTTCCGATTCCTTTTGGATTACCGTTTTTATCTTTCTTCTCGCTGCCGATGATTCGTGGATCGTAGTCCATCTTGAACATCAGGCCTTCCATCTTGTTCTGGCTCATCAGTTCTGCTTTTCTCTCTTCGGCATCCATGTACATGCTGCGGAATTTATAGATTTTGAACTTCTTTCCGTTCTTGCCGATACGCACCTGTGAGAAGAAAATCGGTCCCGGGGATTTGATGTAGATCATCGGTCCTATGACAATGATCAGGATCACAGTAAGCAGGCAGCCGACAATTCCTCCGGCAATATCCATCAGCCTCTTGTAGAGCAGCTGTTTCGGTGATGCGGTATTGATACTGGATGTAATTACCGAATAGCCGCCGATTTTTTCTATAAAATTCTTTCCGCTGAGTGATTTTTCCATCTCACCCAGGCTGAGATGTACGGTCAGTCCCATGGTGATGATCTCATCGATCAGCTTCTGTGGATATGGTTCTGTCTCGCTGATCTTGACAAAGACTTCGTCAACCCATTCATGACAGAGATATTCACTGATCGTGTCCATATTTCCGACAACCGGTATTCCTGCGATTTCTTTTACACCCGGATTGTCATCAATGAGCGCGAGCCCATTGATGGAAAAGTTCTGGATCGGACCGCTCAGGATCTTTTCAATCGTCTCTTTTGCTTCGGCGAGACTTACCACAACGACCATGGACTTTTCTTTCTTTTTGGTCGCATTCTTTTTCAGGACATTTTCTTTGTGCCATACCCTGCCGACGTAGTCAAAGCATAAATACAAAAATGCGGTATAGAACAACGTTAATCTGGAATAGCTGACTGCCTGCTGTGTTGCAAAGAGATACAGGACAGACAGCAGCATGACCATCAATACATGCTTGGCTGTCTTGGTAAATTCTATGTAATAGCCTCGTTTCAGGATATCCTGATAGGACTGTCCCAGAAACATGACCACGATCTGGCACAGCATAAATACAAAGGCTACTGTGCGGTAAATCTGATCACTGTACGGGTTTTCCAACCCCTGTCGTACTAAGTATGCAACTACAAAGGCAAGCTGAAGGCAGAAAATATCCAGAAGGATAAAATCCCAGTGTTTCAGCCACCCCTGTGGTGATTTCTTATACATACGCTTCCCCCTTACAAAAATCTTTCTATATTTTACAGATTTCGGATTCTGCTGTAGTCCCGAGATCATCGCTGCCATACAGTTCCCTGCAGCAGTCTCTGCACAGCTGTCCGGCTCCCGGAATATAACATTTCCGTTCACTGACCGGCATCTGCACCGGTACATCAGTAACGACACCACAGAGCACGCATCTCTCGAACGAATTCTCTTCAGAATCCATCTGTAATTTTTTCTCTTTTCTGTCGAAGAAAAATTTCTTTTTCATATTCTTTCCTTATATTTATAACTTATCTAATATGTAACAAATTTAAAATCTGAATGATTTCAGATCTTAAATTTGCTGCATATTATTTACCTGTGTTCTGTTTCGTGAATTTCTCTCTGGAATTCTTCCACAGACATATTTTCATTGCCGGTCGGCTTATTCCCTACCGGATGGAAAGTCGGTACGATTTCCTCCACCATCTCAACGATGTGCGGATTGTTCTCGTAACTTGCCTGTGCCAGCTCTGTCAGCTGACCAAGGAATTTACTGATGTCAAACGGAATCGGCTTACCAATGTGAATCAAGTCATTGTCTGTCTTCTTCATTCCCTCTTCTGCCATCAGCTTCTCTTCGTAAAGCTTCTCACCAGGACGTAATCCTGAATAAACGATTGGAATTTCCACATCCGGTTCATATCCGGAAAGTTTGATCAGGTTTCTCGCAAGACTGTCAATCTTGACCGGTTCACCCATATCCAGAACGAAGATCTCACCGCCCCAGGCATAGGTTCCTGCCTGAAGTACCAGGCTGACTGCCTCCGGAATCGTCATGAAGTATCTCACGATATCCGGATGTGTAACTGTCACCGGACCGCCTGCTTCGATCTGTTTCTTAAAGAGTGGAATAACCGATCCGTTGCTTCCAAGAACATTTCCGAATCGAACTGCCACAAACTGTGTACCTTGTCGGTCTTTGTTCTTGACGCTCTCGATATGTACGCTGGAACGCTCTTCCGGCCGGTTCTTCATGGCCGCCGTCGTCCTGTCTCCCGGAATCTGATCTTCGAAGTATTTATCCATGTGTGCATGGAGAAGTGGAAGGACATCCAGTCTTCCTGCCTTGCTGACTGCATCCATACTCTGGATGACCATTTCGCAGAGACGTTTGCTTGCGCCCATGATGTTGGTCGGATTTACTGCCTTATCCGTACTGATCAGGATAAATCTTGATGCACCGTGCTTCAGTGCCGCATACGCTGTTTTGTATGTACCGATCACATTGTTCTTGATGGACTCGTTCGGGCTTGTCTCCATAAGCGGCACATGTTTGTGTGCTGCTGCATGATATACGATTTCCGGCTTGTATTTCTCGAACACCATATTGATTCTTCGGCTGTCTCTGACAGATCCGATCAGCACAACGAGGTTGAGGTTTTTGTACTTACGTCTTAGTTCCTGTTCGATATCGTATGCATTATTCTCATAGATATCAAAAATGATCAGCTGTTTCGGTTCATGACCTGCGATCTGTCGGCAAAGCTCACTTCCGATAGAACCGCCGCCTCCGGTAACAAGGATTGTTTTTCCTTTAATATACTGGAAGATCTCATCCATATTTACTTTGATCGGATCTCTTCCAAGCAGATCTTCGACTGCTACTGCTTTCATCTTGCTTAAGGAAACCTGTCCGTTTGCCAGCTGGAATACTCCCGGCAAAGTCTTGAGTTCACATTTTGTTTCCTTACAGATATTGAGGATATCTCTTCTGTCCTCCACCCGTGCGGTAGGGATTGCAAAAAGGATCTGGTCAATGTTGTATTTCTCGACGTTTGCCATGATGCTGTCACGTCCACCGACGATCGGAACACCTTCTGTCAGACGTCCCCATTTGTTCGGGTTGTCATCGATCACACAGCATGGTTTCGCAGTTGCCTTGACGGATGTTTTCAGTTCTCTCAGTATCATCTGCCCGGCTGCACCGGCACCAATGATCATGGTTCTGTGTGTTGCCATCGCATCCTTTTCGCGTTTGGCACGCTCCAGTGTGATATAACGATACATAAAGCGAACCGCTACGGTCAGGATAAACTGTGAAATGCAGCCTACGATATAATAGGAACCGGGCATTCGCTCATAAAATGTCGTGATTCCGACTACCTGAAATACTGTTGTGACCACCGTTGCCACAAAAATGCGGTTCAGCTCGGTATAACTTGCGAAGCGCCATACACTGTTATACATATGTGCCACATAAAACACGATCAGTGAAAACACCGTATAAAAAGGTGCAAACCTTAGGAATGCACTTAAATAATTTTCTGGTATACTGGAATAGGCCAGATCAAATCTCAGCAAAAGGCCAAAAAAATACGAAAAGTTGACTGCGACAATGTCGTAGATGATCAGATAAAATGCGATAATTTTCCAATGTTCGATTGATTTTCTTTTTCTTACGCTATTGCTCATTTTCTTCCCCCGTCTATTTTATAAACATCTGCATTTTATCACATAAATATATTTCTGTAAACCCCTTGGGATCTGGTTTTACCCCCCCCCCGATGCGAAAATTTCTCGAAAAATCACGGAGTTTTTATACCAAAAACCAAAGAAGATCAGGAACTCCATGCCGGTTCCTGACCTTCCTAGTTTTTATATAATAATACACACCATGCCGCCTTTGCTGTCGTTGACGATCTTCTGCATGGTGTCCTGCAGTTTGGACTGGCTCTCTTCTCCAATGGAAGTCAGTTTGCTTCGGATGCCGTCCTGCACCAGCTGTTCTATGGACTTTCCAAATATGTTTGTTTCCCAGATGCTTTCGCCGCGCTGTCCGCTTTCACCGATATACTGGATCAGATCCTTTGCCTGCTGCTCAGTTCCCACGATCGGAGCGATTTCTGTTTCTATGTTAGCTTTGATCATGTGGATAGAAGGACTCTTGGATTTTATCCGGACGCCATACTTACTGCCCTGTCGTATGACAGACGGTTCTTCAATCTGGATTTCGTCAAGTTCCGGCACCACCACGCCATAACCGCTTTCTCTCACGGACTCCAGTGCCACCTGCACCTTGACATATTGTTCTTTCATTGCCGCGAGTTCTTTCATCGTATGGATCAAATCATATTCTGTTTCCATCTGGATACCGCTCATTTCACTTAACATACGATAATAATATTCGTCCCTGATCTGAATTCGTATACGCACTTTTCCACTGGACAGACTGACCTCCTCCAACAGGACATCCTGCACAAAAGGAGCTGTCAGCTGAACAGATTCCCGGGTTATATTTTTAATATGAAGTAATTTTTTCATCTGTTCGCGTATCTGCTCCAGCAGCTTCAATTTCAGCTCATGATCATTCGGCAGCATTTCCACCCATTTTGGTACAAAGAACTGAATCTCACTTACCGGAAATTCATACAGTATATTGGAAAGGATTCTGGTGACATCTTCTTTTCGCAGCTGTTCGCAGTTGGCTGCCATGGTCGTCACACCATATTTATTCTGCAGATTTCTGACAAGTTCCTGTGTTTCTTCTTTATATGGCATCTGGGAGTTTACAAGAATCAGAAATGGTTTGCCCTGTTTTTTCAGAAGGTTTATAGTCAGTGCCTCTGCATCAGTGAAATTTTCTCTTGGAAGTTCGCCGAAGCTTCCATCTGTCGTAACCACCAGTCCGATCGTTGCATGTTCCTGAATGACTTTGCGTGTGCCAGTCTCTGCTGCTTCATGAAAAGGAATCGCTTTTTCAAACCATGGAGTTTTTACCATGCGTTCTCTTCCGTCTTCAATGTGGCCGCTGGCATCTTTTACGAGGAATCCCACACAGTCGATCAGGCGGATCCGCACTTTCTGGTCATCACCTAAATTTACATTCACTGCTTCTTTTGGGATAAATTTGGGTTCTACGGTAGTGATAAGCTTCCCGGAACCGCTTAAAGGGAGCTGATCACGCACTTCCGCCTGTTTTGCCGGTTCCATATCCGGCAGTGCCACCAGCTCCATAAATCTCCGGATAAATGTGGATTTTCCTGTACGGACTGGGCCAACAACGCCTATGTATATGTCACCACCAGTGCGCGCCTGAATATCCCGGTAAACCTGAAAATTTTCCATATAAAAAAGCCCCCTTGCATATATTCACACAATCCCATGTATTGTTATAATATATGTCCCGGGGGCTTTGGTTATGATTTTTTATTATGCTCTTTGAGGTAGGCCTCTCTTCCTTGCTCATAGAGGTTGTTGCCTTCACAGTCGATAATGACTACCAGCGGCATTTCTTCTACATAAAGTCTGCGGAGTGCCTCGGACTGGAGATCTTCATAAGCAACAAGTTCTGCTTTTTTGATGCACTTTGCAAGAAGGGCACCTGCCCCGCCAATTGCTCCAAAATAAACGCCACTGTATTTCTTCATAGCCTCTACGACTTCCGGAAGACGGGCGCCTTTTCCGATCATGCCACGGGCTCCTACGGACATCATGGTTGGTGCATAAGCATCCATACGGCCGCTGGTAGTTGGGCCTGCGGAACCGATGACCTGACCCGGTTTTGCAGGGGTCGGGCCTACATAATAGATTGTGGCATCCTTTGGATCAAACGGAAGTTCTTCTCCTCTGGCAAGTGCTTCGCACATTCTCTTGTGACCGGCATCACGGGAGGTATAGATTGTTCCTGTCAGATAAACAGTGTCACCTGCATGGAGTGTCTTCGCAAGTTCTTCGGTAAGTGGTAATGTAATATGACGTTCCATCTTAGATCACCTCCGTTTTGTGTCGTGTTACGTGGCAACTGATGTTGATCGCACATGGCATACCGGCAATGTGAGTCGGCATTGTTTCGATGTTCAGACCGATTGCAGTCGTCTTTCCGCCAAATCCCTGTGGACCGATCCCAAGCTGGTTGATCTTCTCGAGCATTTCTTTCTCGAGATCCGCATAATATGGATCTTCGTTCTCGGAATCTACCGGGCGCATCAAGGCTTTCTTAGCAAGGAGGGCAGCTTTATCAAAAGTTCCTCCGATTCCAACGCCAACAACCATCGGTGGACACGGGTTCGGTCCGGCTGTTTCGACTGTTTCAAGGATAAAATCCTTGATTCCTTCGATGCCGGCAGACGGCTTAAACATACGGATAGCACTCATGTTTTCGCTTCCGAAGCCTTTGGGGCCAACTGTGATCTTGATGTTTTCGCCTGGTACGATTTCTGTATAAAGCATCGCCGGAGTGTTGTCTCCGGTATTTCCTCTGCAGACCGGATCCTTCACTACGGATTTACGGAGGTAGCCGTTGGTGTATCCTCTGCGGACGCCTTCATTAACTGCTTCGGTGAGGTCTCCGCCTGCAATATGTACGTCCTGTCCGATTTCGAGGAATACACATGCCATTCCGGTATCCTGGCAGATTGGCACCTGTTCATTCTCTGCAATCTGGTAGTTTTCGATGATATTATCCAGAATTCCACAGGCAATCTCGCCATCCTCACTTGCACGACAGGCCTGGATAGATTTCTTGATGTCGTCCGGAAGCACCTGATTGGCTTCGATACAAAGCCGCTCGATGGTGTCCGTGATCACTGATGCTTGTATTTCACGCATATCCTTGCACCTCTTTATATTTTTTCTTTTATTCTATCCTATTGAGAATTATTGTGCAAGGGAGAGTTTACTCCCCGGAGCTCCTAATGAAATGCGGCATAATGAATCTAATTGTTTTTTTGAGGGTATGTTTAATAGAACTATATATGTAAAAACAGCCGGGAGCTACGAGATTTGAGCATAGTAACCTCACGAGGCTTCCAGGAATTCTTTCGTTCTAGTGATAACTGCGTTGCTCTGTCTGAGCAAAGCGAGTTTGCAAAAGCAGTTATCCATAGGCGAACGAAAGAATTTCGGAAACGCAAGTGGGTTACAATTGATCAAAATCGTAACTCCCGGCGTATTATCTCTATATTACTCTCTCATCATACCCTCAAGTTAAAAATCAATAAAACTCATTATGAAGCAGTTCATGCTCCTTGCCTTTGAGAAGTCCCTGGTAAAGTTCGAGTACCATCGGGTTCTCATCGGATTTCTTAATAATCGTTGTATTATCCGCATTGTACAGACCTCTGGCTCTGGCAGCTTTTGTTCTGTCACCGGATCTTGTCGGCTGGCCACCACCCATGATACAGCCACGACGACATGCCATAACTTCGATCAGATGATACTCTGCTTCGCCGTTCTTTACACGATCCATAACGATTCTTGCATTGGCAAGTCCGCTGGCTACGCAGATCTTGATTTCCATTCCTTTGTATGGTACAGAGAATTCCTTGATTCCCTCGTCTCCACGTACACCACACTCGGAGATTTCTCTCATTGTTTCTTTACTGTGATCCGGAGTCAGACGACGAAGAACTGCCTCTGTAACACCACCGGTAACACCAAAGATAACTCCACCACCGGAACCGAATCCAAACGGCATATCACATGCTTCTGGCTCAAGTCCTGCAAAGTCAAGGCCAAAGTTGTCGATCATACGAAGAAGCTCTGTGGTTGTGATAACGATATCGGTATCTTTCTCACCATGTGTATAGCTGTTCGGACGAACGGCTTCTGCCTTCTTAGCCGTACATGGCATAATGGAAACCATTACAGTCTTCTTTCCCTGAGCATGTTCCGGATCACGGAAGTATTCCTTAATAACAGCAGAAAGCATTCCCTGTGGGGATCTGCAGGTAGAAATATTCGGAATATAATCCTTATACTGATCTGTAATAAATTTCACCCATGCTGGACAGCAGGATGTCAGGAGCGGAAGTTTCTCACCTTTTTCAATACGGTTAAGGAATTCTGCACTTTCTTCCATAATCGTAAGGTCAGCACTGAATGTGGTATCATAAACTTCATCAAATCCCATGCGATGAAGCGCATTGACGATCTTACCCATTACACTGCGGCCCTTCTGGAGTCCGTAATGATCGCCCACTGCAACACGTACCGCAGGTGCAATCTGCGCAACTACACGGATATCCGGATCTGCAAGTGCCTTAAAGACTTTGTCTGTATTCGTGTGGATGGAAATAGCTCCTGTCGGACAGAATGCACGACACTGTCCACAGTTTACGCACTGTGTCTCTGCAATCTTTTTATTGAATGCAGGCATAACCATTGCTTCTGTTCCACGGAATGCAAATCCAAGTGCACCGATTCCCTGAATTTCCTCGCAGGCACGTACACAGTTTCCGCAGAGGATACATTTATTCGGATCGCGAACGATAGACGGAGAACTGAAATCCAGCTCATGCTGCTCTCTTGTGTTCTGGAAACGTACGGTTCTTACGCCGAGACGATGTGCCAGTTCCTGAAGGACACACTCACCACTCTTGATACAGGTTGTACAGTCACGGCAGTGTGCTGCAAGGAGCAGTTCCACGATCAGTTTACGATAGTTTCTTAATTTATTTGTGTTAGTATGAATAACCATACCATCGCGCGGTACTTCTGAACAGGAAGCAAAGGTTTTGCCTCTGTCGTCCTCTACTGTACATAAACGGCATGCTCCAAATGTAGAGAGCTCTGAATGATAGCACAGTGTCGGAATATCAATGCCTGCGTTACGGATAACGGTCAGGACGTTTTTTTCATCGGTAAATTCAACTTTTCTACCGTCAATTGTCATTGTACCCATAATTCAGCCTCCTTCCTATGCTTCCACATAAACCGCATCAAAGTTACAGTTATCTTTACAGGAACCGCATTTGATACATACGTCATTGTTGATGTGATACGGAGATTTGATCTTTCCGCTGATTGCACCTGCCGGGCAGTTCTTCGCGCACTTACCGCAGCCAATACAGAATTCCGGATTAATGTGGAATTTACGAAGTGCTGTACAGACTTTTGCACGGCATTTCTTATCCTTAATATGTTCCTCGTATTCATCACGGAAGCGTTTCAGAGTACTGATAACCGGAAGCGGTGCACTCTTGCCAAGTCCGCAGAGAGCCATGCTCTGTACCATAGTAGCAAGCTCTTCCAGTTCATCAAGGTCTGACATTTCACCTTTACCATCTACGATTCTCTCGAGAATCTCCAACATACGCTTTGTTCCTTCACGACACGGAACGCATTTACCACAGCTCTCACGCTGTGTAAAGTTCATAAAGAATCTGGCAACCTCAACCATACAGGTATTTTCATCCATAACTACCAGGCCACCGGAACCCATGATCGCATCGAGTGATTTAACGGAGTCAAAGTCAAGCGGACGGTCGATCTGATCTTCGATCAGACATCCACCGGATGGTCCACCGATCTGTACACCTTTGAAAGCAGCTCCGCTCTTCAGGCCACCACCGATATCATAAATGATATGACGAAGACTGGTACCCATTGGTACTTCGATCAGACCTGTGTTTTCGATTGCACCGGTCAGGGAGAAGGTCTTGGTTCCCGGGCTTCCTTCTGTTCCAATGGTACGGAACCAGTCAGCACCCTGAAGAATGATCTTCGGAACGTTTGCATAAGTTTCTACGTTATTCAGAACGGTAGGTTTCTCCCAGAGACCTTTTTCTACTGTACGCGGTGGTTTGACACGCGGCATGCCTCGCTTACCTTCGATGGATGCAGTGAGGGCAGAACCTTCACCACAAACAAAGGCACCTGCACCACGATTGATATGTAAATGGAAATTCACACCGGAACCAAGGATATTGTCACCAAGCAGTCCATAAGCTTCAGCCTGTTCGATAGCCATACGGAGACGTTTAACGGAAAGCGGATATTCTGCACGAACATAAATGTATCCGTTCTCTGCGCCAACTGCGTATGCGGCAATGGTCATACCTTCGATCATCTTATATGGATCACCTTCCATTACGGAACCATCCATGAATGCACCCGGGTCACCTTCATCACCATTACATACTACATAACGAACTTTTTCTTTCTGACGAGCAACCTGAGACCATTTTTTACCAGCCGGGAAACCAGCTCCGCCTCGTCCGCGAAGTCCGGATTTTGTTACTTCATCGATAACATCCTGTGGGGACATATCGAAGAAAGCTTTTGCCATAGCCTGAAAACCGCCAACAGCAATATATTCATCAATGGATTCTGCATTAATATTACCACAGTTCTCAAGAACGATTCTTGTCTGCTGATTCAGGAAAGGAATGTCAGAAGGATGTGGACAGGCGGTATCATGATCACGATAAAACAGTCTGCTTACCGGCTCTCCTTCCATAACAGTACGCTCTACGATCTCTTTACAGTCTTCTACCTGTACATGAACATACTGATAATCATAAGGTTCAATCTTCATCAGAGGTCCTAATTCACAAAGGCCCTGACATCCTGTCTTAACAACACCGACATGCGGAACATCTTTTTGCATTTCCACGCTTACCCAGTCAAGATTCTCGCACAGTTTCGCCATCTCGTCATAAATCTTCTGTGCGCCGGAAGCGATACATCCGGTACCGGAACAGACAAGCACACGACAGGTAAAAGATTCCAGGGTATTTTTTGCTTCAGCCTGCTTATTGAGCAGATCTTCTTTACTCACAATACTCATACCGTCTCACCTCTCAATTCATTTAACAGATCGATTGCCTTTTCTGGTGTCATTTTCGGATGTACTTCGTCGTTTACTGTAAGGGTTGGCGCCAATCCGCATGCACCAAGGCAGGATACAGTTTCTACCGTAAAGAGCATATCATCCGTTGTATGCTTCTTGTTACTGAGTCCAAGTTCCTTCATAAGAGCTTCTTTAACCGGCATGGATTTACGCACATGACAGGCTGTTCCATCACAGACTTTGATGACGTATTTTCCTTTTGGCTCAAAGGAAAAGTTCTCATAGAAAGTGGCTACACTGTAAGCCTTTGCTTCTGTAACTCCAATCTTGGATGCAACATACGTCAGAAGCTCTCCAGGAAGATAACGGTACTCCGCCTGGATATCCTGCATGATTGGGATCAATGATGCAGGTTTCGGTCCGTAATGCTCGATGATCTCATCTGTCTTCGCGTAATAAGACTGATCTAACATTCAATTCCCTCCTTGTTTAAAAATAAATTTTCCTGTGCTAATTGTTTTTGTCTATTTTACACAGCTTTGCTATATTTGATTATACATTAAATATATATTTTAAACAAGAAAAATATCGAAAATTTGAATTAATTTATTTAATTTTTTTATTTTTCGCAACTATTTCGTGATTTTTTTAACATGTTGCATAATTTTTTATCAATCTTGTTTTTAGTTCTCCTTCGTTTTATTGTCATATAATCTTCTGTGCATCCGTCTGTTTTGTGCCTGCAAAAATACATGATCTTAGTTGATTTTAGAATTTCTTTCCTATATTATAATGTCAGGTAGATAAAAATATTTTTCAGTTATCCGGTTTATGGCAGTTCATTCTGTTTTTCCATGTAATACTGTCAGCTGAATAACTGCAATACGATAGAAGGAGATATACATATGCGAAATTATGACACACCTGTCAGAGCAATCCGCCACAAGGTTTATGTCGAAGTAGCCAAAGCCGGATTTGAATCCACTGACGAAACCCTGATTCATGATATTGAAGCTATTCCTTATAATATCGTAGAGGAAAAAGCCAAATACCGTGAAAGTATTTACAGAGAACGTGCCGTTGCCAGCGAGCGGGTTCGTCTTGCAATGGGCCTCTCTCTTCGCCCGGAAAACAAAGCTGTCCATCTGACCGACGGTCTGGCAGCCAGCAACATCGATGAGAAATATTACGAGCCGCCTCTTATGCAGGTCATTCCATCTGCATGCGCAGCCTGTCCGCCAAACAAATATATTGTCAGCAATATGTGCCGCGGCTGTGTCGCTCATCCATGTATGCAGGCCTGTCCAAAGGGTGCGATTTCCATGAAAGATGGAAAATCTTATATTGATCAGGACAAATGTATCAAGTGTGGCAAATGTAAAGCCGCCTGTCCTTATGATGCTATCTCTCACAATATCCGTCCATGTGAACAGGCCTGTGGTGTCAAGGCAATCGGAAGTGATGAGCAGGGACGTGCAAGTATCCTGGAGGACAAATGCGTTTCCTGTGGTATGTGTATGGTAAGCTGTCCATTCGGTGCGATTTCTGATAAATCTCAGATTTTCCAGCTGGCTCATGCACTTCGTGGTGGTGAAAAAATCATTGCCATCATCGCTCCGGCTTATATCAGCCAGTTCGGTGATGATGTGACTCCTGGCAAATTCAAGACAGCTCTGCAGGTTCTTGGTTTTTCTGATGTCCATGAGGTTGCATTCGGTGCTGATGTCGGAGCAATTGCAGAGGCGCATCATTATGCCGAAAAGGTTGCCACCGGAGAACTTCCATTTCTCCTGACTTCCTGCTGTCCTTCCTGGTCCATGATGGCAAAGAAATTCTTCCCGACCATGATCGACAATATTTCTCAGGAACTGACACCGATGGTTGCCACTGCCCGCAAGGTAAAACAGGAGCAGCCAGATGCAAAGGTTGTATTTGTTGGTCCATGTGCATCCAAGAAGCTGGAAGCTATGCGCCGCACCGTCCGCAGTGATGTTGATTTTGTCCTTACATTCGAGGAACTGGATGCCATGTTTGATGCACGCGAAATCGATCCTGCTTCTTTCGAAGAGGATGGTTCTCTTCATGATGCGACTGCTGCAGGACGTGGTTATGCTGTTGCAGGTGGTGTTGCAGGTGCGATCGAAGCCTGCCTTAAGGAATATTATCCGGATGTACCGGTTCATATCGAACATGCAGAGAGTCTTGCTGAATGTAAAAAAGTCCTCGCGCTTGCCAAAGCAGGCAAACTCAAGGGCTGTATGATCGAAGGTATGGCCTGTCCGGGCGGATGTATGGGTGGTGCCGGAACAAATGTACCAGTTGCCAAATCATCCAAAGAACTGAAGAAGTTCCTGGCCGGATGTACGAAGAAGCTTCCGCCAAAGGAACTTGTAGATATTGAACTGAAGTGAAAAAGAGTGGGGCCATGTGCCTCACTCTTTTTCGTTGCTCACTCCGCTTTCAGATCACTGAGCAATTTTCTGAGTTTTTCTCCATAGTTAGATCCGGCGGCCCAGCCTCCCCCGTTCGGGTTCTCCTGCTGCCCCAGCCATTCTACATATGGAGCACTCCCTCTGGTCACCATGTCAAATCGAGTATCCACAAGGTCCTGATTCAGTGCATCTTCGCATGCATAAGCTTTGAGATGCTGTACCTGTGCGCGGATCCCGGTCCGCACATCCGGGTAAGATACTCCGGCAACGCCCCCGCCGGTCGTTCCAATGCCAGCGAAATTATATTGAGATATTCCGGAATCACCACCGTACTGCAGCCATCCGGTCTCTAGCATCGCCTGTTCAAAAACGACTTCTCCACGGACGCCTTCTGCATTCGCTTCTTCCAGGATGATCGTACAAAAATCATCTATGGTCGCTGCGCCACCATCTTTTAATGAAGCTGAAGGATATTCTGCTCCATGTTCTTCATACTGCGAAGTCATCTGTGCAAGAGAAACGGTCGTATCTCCCATGATCGTATAATATCCATAAGTGTTATCTGTAGAATCATCTACAAAATCCGGATCAGAAGTAAAATCCGGTACCTCCAGACTGGACGGCTTGTGAATCTGTCCCTCACCGGAATGATCGACTTCCTCACTGTCTGCTGTAGTGGCTGAACTCCCGAAAACACTCCCGGATGTTCCATCCTCTTCGGCCACCTCAATCTCTGCCCCAGATGCCAAACAAGGTGCCCCAGTTATAAGGGCACCCGTCAGTATTATCTGAGAACAAAAGAGCATCGCTTTTTTGTTTCTGATCATCCATTAACCTTTCTCATTGCTGCTTCTACTACATGTCCTACCAGAACAGATGTTGTAACGCTTCCAACACCGCCCGGTACCGGAGTGATCGCATCAACGATCGGCTCAACTGCTGCATAGTCAACATCGCCGCAAAGTTTGCCTTCTGCATTTACGTTGATTCCTACATCGATGATCGTCTGTCCTTCTCTGACATATTCAGCACCTACAACACCTGCGCGTCCTGCAGCTACGATCACGATATCAGCTTCTTTTGCTACAGATGGCATATCTACTGTTTTTGTATGGCAGATAGTTACTGTTGCGTTTTTCTTAACCAGCATCATTGCTGCCGGTTTACCAACTACAAGGCTTCTTCCGATAACAACGGCTTTTTTACCTGTGCAGTCGATTCCGTAATGATCCAGGATTTCCATGCATGCCTGCGGTGTACATGGCGGGAAACCGATTTTCTTTCCTGTATAAACGCCAGACATGGAAAGGTCTGTCATACAGTCAACGTCTTTTTCTGCTGCAAGTGCATTTTCGATCACTGCCTGATCCAGATGTTTCGGCAGCGGACGGAACAGAAGAACGCCATGAATATGGTCATCTTTATTTACTTTGTCAATTGTTGCAAGAAGTTCTTCCTGTGATACATCTCCTGGAAGAAGGATTTTTTCACATGCTACCCCAAGTGTTTCGCAACGTTTTGTTGCACCTTTTTCGTAAGAAATATCACTTGGATTTTCACCTACACGAATGATGCACAGAGTCGGGTTAACACCTTTTCCCTGTAACTCAGCTACATTGGCTTTGATTCTTTCATTCAGTGCTGCTGTTACTTCTTTACCTAATAACTGCTTTGCCATTTTAACTATTTCCTCCGCTCATTATTTGTTGCTTCACAAATGTGAATTACTCTGCAATACACGCTTAGCGCAATCCGTATTTCTATTTAAGGCGTCCGAGAACGCTTTCGAATGTTTCATCTGCAATCTTTGTGTATTTTTCAAGCATTGCATCTGCTTTTTTGTTGAGTTCTTCAGCATATTCTCTGTTTGCCATAGATTTCGTATTGATGTATACGTTCAGGCTTGCACCCTGTAATGCTGCTTTGCAGAAAGCTGCACCAACACCGGCATCGCTGATCGCCAGTTTGGATCCTTTGGCAGCAAACTCTACGATCAGATCAATTGCTTCACAGCATTTTTCCATGATTTCCATCGGAACAGAGCATGCATCTTTCAGAACGATTTCCATAACACGTGCTTTTTCTGCTTTTTCTTCCTCTGTTTCTCTTGGCATGCCATATGCTTTGGAAAGTGGTTCAAAAACTTCTGCATCTCTTTCAATCAGACTCAGAAAATCTTTCTGAAGCTGGTCGCATTTTGCTTTCAGCTCCCACATTTCATCTTCTACATCTGCATATTTCTTTTTGCCTACCGTAAGGCTGCCTACCATGTTGCCAAGTGCAGTTCCGACTGCACCAACCAGTGCAGAAGCTCCGCCGCCACCCGGTACCGGGGCTTTTGAAGCAAGCACTTCAACAAACTCTGTACATGTACTTGTTGAGAATCCCATTTTTTCTCCTCCTAGAAAAAACATTTTTAAGATGGATATCTTAATATTCTTTTCTTCTTTTCTTATAATAATATTTTTAGGATGAATCCTAAGACCTGTTCATATTTGGAAATATGAGAAAACCTACGAGGGGAGTCGCTCAGAGTTGCGGAGGCCGCTCTCCCCTCGCGCACCCCACCGGGCCACGCAATCAGGAAATATACTGCATTGGCAGTCAACGTTACCTGTCGATACCAACACCACATACTCCCTGACTCCTGCTACAACAAGCTTTCAAACATAGCCGATAGGATACTCACTTCTCCTAAACGACATGTTTTTCAGCGTGGCCAAGCAGGGGGAGTCTGAGGGGGACCTTCGGCCTTCGCAACTGTGAGATGGTCCCCCTCAGAGGTTTTCTTGGTTTCCAAACCATAATTTACCTTGCTTTACAAAGCAAAAAAAACAAAGTCTTTTCCAATCCGCTTTTATCAGAAAAGTCCAGTGATTTTTCCGGTCTCGTCTACATCAATTCTCTCTGCAGCCGGTACTTTTGGCAGTCCTGGCATGGTCATGATCTCTCCTGTCAGAGCTACGATGAAACCTGCACCTGCGGAGATCTTCAGGTTACGTACAGTAACTTCGAAGTCTGTTGGTGCACCGAGTTTGGTCTGGTCATCTGTCAGACTATACTGTGTCTTAGCTACACAGATCGGGCAGTTGCCAAAGCCAAGAGCTTCGAGCTGTTTTGCCTGTTTCTGAGCATTTGCTGTCAGGACAACTCTCTTACCACCGTATACTTTCTGTACGATCTGGTTCAGTTTGTCTTCGATAGAGCCTTCCAGTTCATATGCATAGGAGAAGTCGTTCGGTTCTTCTACCAGACGAAGAACTTCTTCTGCAAGTTTCACTCCACCTTCGCCGCCTTTTGCCCATACTTCAGAAAGTGCAACGTTTACGCCGAGTTCTTTACATTTTGTTTCTACAAGGTCAAGTTCTGCCTTTGTATCTGTCGGGAATGCATTGATAGCAACTACGCAAGGAAGTTTGTATACATTCTTGATATTGCTTACATGTTTCAGAAGGTTTGGAAGTCCTTTTTCCAGTGCTTCCAGGTTTTCATTATTAAGGTCTGCTTTTGCTACACCGCCATTATATTTCAGAGCACGTACAGTAGCTACGATAACAACTGCGCTTGGGTGCAGACCTGCCATACGGCACTTGATATCCAGGAATTTTTCTGCTCCAAGGTCAGCGCCGAATCCAGCCTCTGTAATTGTGTAATCAGCAAGTTTCATACACATTTTTGTAGCTGTTACAGAGTTACATCCATGAGCAATGTTTGCGAATGGTCCGCCATGAACGATTGCCGGAACATGTTCCAGTGTCTGAACGAGGTTTGGTTTCAGGGCATCTTTCAGAAGTGCAGTCATTGCACCTTCTGCATGAAGATCGCCAGCTGTTACCGGTTTCTGTTCGGAAACTTTACCATATGTATATCCGATGATGATCTTGGAAAGTCTTTCTTTCAGGTCTGTAATATCGCTTGCAAGGCAAAGGACTGCCATGATCTCGGATGCAACTGTGATGTCGTATCCGTCTTCACGAGGCATACCGTTTGTTCTTCCGCCAAGTCCGTCTACTACGTTACGAAGCTGACGGTCGTTCATATCCACACATCTCTTCCATGTGATCTTTCTCGGGTCGATGTTCAGAGCATTGCCCTGGAAGATATGGTTGTCGATCATTGCTGCAAGAAGGTTGTTTGCTGCACCGATGGCATGGAAGTCACCTGTGAAATGAAGGTTGATATCTTCCATCGGAACTACCTGTGCATAGCCGCCGCCTGCTGCACCACCTTTGACACCGAATACCGGTCCGAGAGATGGCTCACGAAGAGCAACCATAACACTCTTTCCAAGCTTCTGCATTGCATCTGCAAGACCTACGGTTGTAGTAGTCTTTCCTTCACCGGCCGGTGTCGGGTTGATTGCTGTCATAAGGATCAGCTTACCGTCTTTTCTGTCACTTTCTTTCAGAAGATTATAATCAATTTTTGCTTTGTATTTTCCGTACTGCTCCAGATATTTATCATCAATACCTGCTTTTTCTGCAATCTTTGTGATTGGCAGCATTTCGCACTCCTGTGCAATTTCGATGTCACTTTTGAATCCCATAAAAGTTACCTCCTTTTTATATACATTTTATATACATTTCGCAAAGGACTTCAGTGATCCGATGATCACATCGCCCATAACAGCCATATCTTCTGCCTGAAAAGATATCGGAAAATTATCCGAAAACAGAATCTGTGAGGATGGCGGAAATTCATCGTCTCCTTCCCACAGGATCATCTGTACCAGATAATCTGGAAAGATCTCCAGCTGATAAGCAATGTCTCCATGCTTCACCGGAACACAGTGCATGTGTTCCATGATTGCCTGAAAATCTTTGATACGGTTTCCATAGGAGAATGCCAGCCGCTTGATACAGCGTCCGTCAAACTGTCGAAGGTATACTTCACCCCACGGCATTTCTCTGTAGGTTTTGAATTTCCCGGTACCTGATGCTTCCGCACCATTCAGCAGAAAACGAATCGTCAGAGTTCTGGCATAGGTCATGGTTTCCAGAGGATAAAATCCCATATCATCCGCTTCGTGGCTGACCTGAAAATCCGGCCAGGAAATCTGATAAACCGTCCCAAGAAATTTCAGAGTAAAATACTTCTGTTCTTCATCATAGGAAATGCCAAGTCTTGCAGCAATTTCCTTTGGATCTGATTCCTGATACTGGCTCAGATAATGTTCCCATGGGAGACGCTCTTTGCTGTCTTTTCCATATCCCAGTTTATCTCCTACAGATTCTGTTTCTGCCGGACTAAATGTTGTTGTTTTTACGTCAGAACTCATAACACACCTCTTCTAAGTTATTAAACAAATGCTTTATCCTGCAAGCATGAACAGCATTTGTATTTTTCACACTTGGATATTATCTTTGATGCACATTCGGAAACATAGATGCATCGGTATGTGGGATAAAACATGCTCCCACGAATTCATCCATGTAAGTCGGAACTGTCGAAAGCTCCATATATGTCATATTTGATGCAAGTTCATAGGTCTTTTTCTCGGCCTGTGTGGAAAGAAGCATCAGATAAGCACCTGTCAGTGATGAGTTACCAATATAATGGAATTTCTCAAGCGGAACATCCGGGAACATTCCGATATTAACTGCATTCTGCATGTTGATTCCACTTCCGATACCACCGGCAACGTAAACATCATCAATCATGGATACATCAAAATCAAGCGAAGACAGCATCGTGCGGATTGCAGAGAAAATAGCTCCTTTTGCACGGATGAAGTTGTCGATATCTACTTCTGTGATCTCAACATCTTTTACAGATCCTGCCTCTTCCTCAAATGCGATCACATAGCTGCCCATTCCATAATGGTCATGGCGGACACGCTTACCTTCACGGACAAATTTGCCCTTCGGGTTGATGATTCCAGTCATAAACAGTTCGCTGATCACATCAATGATACCGGAACCGCAAAGACCGACCGGTTTGGTTCCAGGTTCACCGACTACTCTGTATGTCGGTTCCATGGTTTCTTTATCAATGGTACATGCTTCGATTGCTCCATCTGTCGCACGCATACCGCAGCTGATATCTCCACCTTCGAATGCCGGTCCGGCAGAGCAGGCACAGCTCATCATAAAATCAGAGTTTCCAAAAACGAGCTCACCGTTGGTACCAAGGTCGATAAACAGTGAAAATTCCGGTCTGTTCCAGATCATACTTACCAGTGTACCTGCTGTGATATCGCCACCCACATAGCTTCCGATGTTCGGTGCCATAATAATATGGGCATCTCCATTGATCTCAATTCCGACGTCTGATGCAAACAGCGAATTTGTTTTAAAGAAAGCCGGAATATATGGTTCTGTACGCAGGTAATCTGCATTAATTCCTGCAAACAGATGGTTCATTGTCGTATTGGATGCCACACACATACGATAGATCTGGTTCTCCGGAAGGTGAATGCTTCTGCACATCTCATGAATCATCGGGTTGATCGTTTCTTTGATCACTGCATCCTGCAGTTTTTTGATTCCACCAGGTTTCGTTGTCTCAATGATACGGTTGATAACATCCGCACCATAACGGATCTGTCCGTTACCGGAGGAACTCTTGGCAAGGATTTCACCCGTAGCCATATTGATGATGACAGCAGAAACGGTTGTTGTACCAATATCTACTGCGAGTCCACCCATGATCACGTCTTCTTTTGCATCAAAAATATCATAGACAAACATATCATCCGGTGTTACGCGGACCACACATTTCACTGAAAATTTACTTGCACGGAGCACATCCGGAAGTTTACGGAGAACTGCATACGGAACTCTGATCCGTTTCAGATTCATAAATTTGCGAAGTGCTCTTGTCAGTCTCTCAACATCCGGCATGGTATCATCCAGTGTTGGTTCAGTCATCTGGAGTTCTACAACTTCCAGACTATTTCTTAACTGAATTCCGGTCTCTTCGACCTGATTTTTTGCTTTTTCAAAAATTGCGATTTCTTCTTTAGAACTTAAGTCTGCCACTTTCATTCTGCTTTTGTAAGCAGATGCGATGTCCGGCACAAGTACTTCCACATCCGCGCAGATTTTGCTCATGCATGCCAGACGCCATCCTTTTTCAAATTCCTCATCAGAAATATGAAGAGTTTTCTTTGAGTCCAGTTCTCCGCCTTTTAACTGCACCCGACACTTTCCGCAGGCTCCGTTTCCGGAACATGGTGCATCAATTGCCACGTTCGCACCACGTGCAACCTCCAGCAGATTATCCCCCGCATTGGCAAATGCTTCTACCTCACTGCCATTTTCAAATGCAAATGTCACCTTAAACATGCGGTAACCACCTTTCTCGCCTCGTGAATATTCTTGTCTTTCAGCTGTGGCGTTGGGCGTCAGACTTATTGATATTTATAAAAAAGGCCAGAGGCCGCGAAGCCTCCAGCCTTTTTTTATCTACAGCCGTAAAAAAGTCAGACTGATTAGATTTCCAGATAGGAATCTGCGTACAGGTAATTATTTTTGATGATATCACAGGATTTGATTGTTTCCATCAGACGCAGGTCGTTAGGGTTAACGATTGCGGATGTAAGTCCCTGCATCATAGCCATAGCTACCATAGCGGAGTCCATGATCGGACGGATATGTTTCGGCATACCGTTGGAGTTGTTGGAAAGACCACCGGTGCTCTTCATTCCCATATCAGAGATCATTTTGATGAATTCAAGAACTTCCATCTGTTTGTCCTGCATTCCTTTGATAACCAGGAATAACGGATCGAACCACATATCGTTCTCAACGTCCATACCATGTTCCATACCTCTCTCCATCAGAGTCTGCATGTACATCATACGTTCATCATTGTCTTTTGCAATTCCTTCACCGTTGCAAAGAGCGATAACGATTGCATCGTTAGCAGCTGCAACATCAACATAACCGATTCTTCCTGCAGCATCAGCGGAGTTTACGATCGGTTTTCCTTTGGAACGATTGTATACAGAAATACCAGCTTCGATAGCTGCAACGTTGGAAGTATCCAGTGCAAGCGGAACATTGTCAAAGTTGCTCTGCAGAAGCTCTACAGCCCATTTCATCAGTTCCGGTCCATCGTTCTCTGCTGGTCCGATATTTACATCGAGGTATGTAGCACCTGCATCGAGCTGCTGTTTTGCTCTTTTGAGGATCGGCTCAGGATCTCTCTCTGTAAATGCTTTATTAACTGCTGGTGCTGTTGTGGAAAGTCTCTCTCCAATAGTAACAAATTTTGCCATACCTGTGTTCTCCTTTACATGGTTTTTAATGTCTCAGGGAGTTTCCTCCTCCCTGAGAAAAATTATATTTTATGCCGGCTTATGCCTGCATATCTTTTAAGAATTTCACAAGCTGAACTGCTTCTCTAGGTCCTACAATGATCTCCCATCCCGGAAGTTTTGCTTCAAGGTCGCCCTTAAGAACAGCTACTTTACCAGGGATAACGAGTTTACGGCATTTTACTTTCGGCTCAACTTCTGTCTTGATGTACTCAGAAATGCTGGTGCTGGAGAATTTACCAGCTGCCCAGGATGTCAGTACGGAAAGTCCGCCTGCATCGTTGATAACCAGATTAAGCGGTACACCGGAACGTTCCAGTTCACCAGAAACTACGAAGTATGTAAGAGCAAAGTCTACGGTTGTAACAACGAGAGAATTCTCATCTGCACCGTTGAGTGGGTAGATACCCGGCTCTACTTTCATCGGTTTCTGTGGATCAGTATAAACGTTCTGACGAAGACCAAACAGTGGAAGAGCCTCTGCATATGTCATCTGTTCCATAACGATGATGGAACCATATTTCATTGTAAATACGGAAGCAAGTGCTGCCTGTAAATGATGATCACCTTTGGCAAGTTTAACCAGGTTAACGATGGATGGATATCCAAATGTTCTGTCCTGATCTTTCAGAGCTGCACGACGAACCATTACAGTATTTGCAAATGTTTCTTTGATGTCAGCACCTGTTGTATCAAGAACAAGGTTTTTGTTGCCAAGTTTTTCAAGAGCTGCTACGGTATCGTAAAGCTCGTTGATGTCTTTTCCGGATACTCCAAGAACTACTCCTGCTTCTGTTGCAACAGCATTCATTGCTTCATAGTTAGAAGCGTTTGCTCCGTTAAGAACCGGTTTGCCATCTTTGCATACTTCAAGAGCTGCTTTTGCGATTTCTGGATCTGTGCATCCAAGGATCAGAGTTCTTCCCAGACCTTTTGCTTTTTCTACAAGTGCTGTATATTTAGCAGCATCTGCTTCTGCATCGCAGTTCACGTATACAAGTTCTACATGCATTCTTTCACCGATACGGTCATAGTCTACATGTGGGATTTCTGCAAGCTTAGCCTCAACTTCTGCATCATCCATGCATGTGCAGAGAGATACAGCATATCTTGGTTTGCTTACAAATGTTTTTTCATGTCTGAACAGAACAGTTTCTCCACCGAGTGTGAACTCTGCATCGCCTGTTCCGATCTTGATTGTCTTCATCGGCGGAGCAGTTGCCTCAGAAAGGGAAGCCAGTGCTTCGTCAGACATATGTGGACACTGTTCAATTTTCATTGCGCCCTGTGCAACTTTCATGGAGAAAGCCATACATGTCGGACATCCACATTCCTTACAGTTTTTCTTTGGTGTTAATTTAAAAATCTGAATACCATTCAGTGCCATA
>QWCH01001574.1_pt1 | contig 92229 bp, 63 predicted proteins | sample 1972671 | NCBI WGS metagenome assembly QWCH01 (sample SAMN09866713, study PRJNA288562) | Human gut metagenome isolate term3_stool, whole genome shotgun sequencing... | isolation source: gut | host: Homo sapiens | place: USA: California
CATATATAGCCTAAAAATCAAAAATATTGACTGCGGGTGAGCCAATAGTGCTCAAAAACAAGAATAATAGAGAATGAGGTAAGGTTTTGCAGAGGTCTCGAGCCATGTTTTTAATGATTATTTGGCGAATGTGCCCGTTGCTTTTGTCCTATTATTTTACCAAAAAACGACCATTCAAAATCTTCAAAATAGAAAAATTTAATAGGTAAGCGGTATGCAAAAATACGCTGATTTGAGCAAAATAAACGTCTTTTTAAGTTAGAATATTGATTTAACACGCTTGGAAACACTCTTTAGCGGTGTTATTCACATACAGTAGCAGCCTTAAAGCATGCAAATAGTGAGCTTAACTCAATGGGTTAGTTGCCAAGAAAGGGTGAAAAATGGGATGAAAAGATGCGGACTAAGCGTAATATGTTCAATAACAACGAATTACAAACCTCGCTCATTTTCAGCGTATTTGCAACCAACTTTGCTGTTGGTTGCAAATACGCGAGTTATGAGAGGCTCTTTGTAAAGAAAATTCAGCATTTATTTTCCTTCCATGCTACGGGCTGAAAGCTCAAAAATTCTCCACCAACTTGACCTTCGTGAGGGGTTCTTTGCTTATTTCTTCAGCGTGTTTACGTTCTTTCAGATAAAGTCTCGTCGCAACAATTTTGTTCCTTTCGTGCTTTTTGTTGTCAAAATAGCAGTCTTCAATGAATGAATTTTAACTTTATTCATATTTTTGTTAGGGTAAAACTGTTTTTGCGTGTTTTATATGTAGAGCCCTTGAATTAAATATGGAAAATATAAACAATCAATTGTCAAATTTGGCTTTTCGCTTTTTCGAAGGTACGCTCACCAACGAAGAAGAGAGGGAATTATTCGCTCTTCTTGACGGAAATGATGCGCAGCAACAGGCGTTTTACGAATTGGAGCAAAAGTGGAATGACAAACATACCCCTTCTTTAGAAACAGATAAGCAGTGGCATCAGTTTTGGGATGGAATAGAGAAGTGCAAAACTCTAAAGCCAAAGAGAGCTATCATCTCACTGCGATACAAACTTGCTGCAGCTGCTGCCCTTTTGGTATTGGTTGCTTCATTGTGTACCTATTTATTAATGGGGCTCAATCAAAATAGCAATGCCTATTATACATGTATTGCCCCGCTCGGTGGAAAAGCCGAAGTGGTGTTGCCAGACGGCTCGCATGTCTGGCTGAATGCAGGCTCGCAGTTGCGTTATCCAGCTTCATTTGACACCAATAATCGTGAAGTTCAACTCACAGGTGAAGGCTATTTTGAGGTTGCACATTGCAACCATGCCATGTTCACCGTGAACACGAAGTGGTATGATGTAAAAGTGCATGGAACCAAGTTTAATGTGACAGCCTACGCAGATGACCCAGATGTGACGACCACATTGTTAGAGGGAAGTGTTGAGATAAGCAACTCTAAACATAACCTCATGATGATACCAGGAGAAAAAGTCGTCTTTGATAAATCTTCAGGAGTGTTGCAAAAAACAAAAACGTCTGTAAGGTCGAATGCATGGGTACAGGGAAACACAGAATTTGAAAGTATTACGTTGGCAGATTTGGCTAAAATACTGTCACGGAGATTTAATGTAAATATCAGGATACAAAGCCCTCAACTGAAAAACGAAAAGTTTGCCATTGTATTAAACAATGGTGAAAACTTGGATGGCATTCTACAGGGATTGGAAAAAACCATCCCCATTAAGGTGGTTCAAAAGGGGAGAGATGTCGTCATTCAAAGCCTCTAATCTTCATTACATCGTTGCCTAATCAAATTAATAACCAAATAAATTAACTCTAACTAAAAGAATAAAAAAACAGTAAGAAACCATGAGAGAGAAATACTTGTACTATTCAATTCTCGTTGCACTCCTTCTGTGTCCATTGGGCATCTCTGCTCAAACCGTCACAAAGGTTTTCAACAAAACGCCGCTGAAGACTGTCCTCAAGGAAGTTGAACGGCAAACGAAGATGTCTATCATTTACAATGTAAGTGAGGTAAATGGTCAGAAAAAGATTACCGCTACATTTAATAACGAACCTGTGGCAAAAGTGTTAGACAGAGTGCTCGATTCTTCTTTAGATTACTCTATTGAGAATAAGATGATTACCATTTATCATCGAAATAAAGCACAAGAGAAAGCAAAAACAACGCCACAAAATAGAATCGGGCAGTCGCGCACAATTCAAGGTACTGTTGTTGATTCCCATGGAGAACCTCTCATTGGGGTGACGGTTCGTATAAAGAACGCACAGACAGGTGTCGTGACAGACATCGATGGCAAGTATTCATTGGTGACTAAGGAGACAGCTCCAACGCTGGAATTTTCTTACATCGGTTATACACCTCAAAGTATTGTCGCAAATAGCAACAATATTAATGTAAAGTTGAAAGAAGAAAGCAGCATGCTCAACGAGGTGGTGGTGACCGCCATGGGTATTCAGCGTAAGGAGAAATCGCTGACTTATGCCACACAACAGGTAAAGGCAGAAGACTTGATGCGTGTACAAGACCCCAATGCAGTGAACTCTTTGGAGGGTAAAGTGTCGGGCGTCGTTATCACGCCAAGTGCCGGTGGTGCCGGTGGTGCGTCCAAGATTATCCTCCGCGGTAACAAGTCGGTGTTGGGAAACAGCTCTCCACTTATTGTATTGGACGGAGTTCCAATGAGCAACGGTACGCGTGGGCAAATCAATGGTTCGAACATTGAGTACGCAGGTGTTTCTGAAGGTGCTGACCCCTTGTCGATGATCAACCCTGACGATATTGAGTCGATGAACGTACTGAAGGGTGCCAATGCTGCCGCTCTCTACGGTTCGGCTGCCGCTAATGGAGTGGTGATGATTACGACAAAGAAAGGAAAGCAAGGAAAGCTATCTGTAAGTGTTACTTCTAACATTACTTTCGACACGCCGCTGCTCACACCAGAGATACAAAACGTCTATGGTGCACGCATCAAATCAGCTGGTGGTCTTGATATTGGTAGCTGGGGAGACAAGGTGGCTAACCGCCCTGCAGACCAGTTAACTTTGCAATCGTCTTTTGACTCTTCTGCACCATTCGAATCAGGTTTTCTAAATACCGTTCATTTGCGTAATGCAGCCAAGAACGACTTGGACGACTTCTATCGCACGGGTACCACGATCAACAACTCGGTGTCGTTTTCAGGAGGTACAGAGAAGATACAAAGTTACTTCTCTTTCTCTAACTCGCACGCCAACGGTATGTTGGTTAGCAACTCATACAACCGTAATACGGTGAATTTCCGACAGTCGTACAACTTCCTCAAACGTCTGCACATCAATACTGCTATCAACTATATCCAGACCATTACCAACAACCGTCCCGGTGGAGGTACGGTGATGAATCCAGTGTACCACATGTACACAGCGCCACGTAACTTGGACATGGATTACTATCGCAACCATTACTATCGTGAAAATGGTACGTGGATGGCGAAGAACGTTCCTGCATACGTACAGCAAAATGGTAGTATTTACGAGCTTACCACTACTGATTTGACATTCAATGGTCCGATGCAAGACTGGGCATACTTGGAGAAGAGCCAGAACAACCCTTACTGGCTTACCCGCATGAATAGTACCAAGCAGCGCACCGACCGTGTGTTTGGAACGGTGAGTGGTAAGATTGACATTTATGACGGGTTGGATTTCCAAGCACGTCTTAGCATTGACCATACCAAGTACGACAACGACGGAAAACGATACGCTACCACCTTTACCCCCGGAGGTATTGAGCCTTATGGTATCTATTCAAAGACTTTGGACCGTACTTCAGAAATTTATACCGACTACTTGCTGTCTTACAACAAAACATTTGAAGATACATGGAGTGTATCGGCAACAGCAGGATGGGTGGCTCACTTAATCAGAACAAAGTACCAAAATACTTATACCACTGCAACTCCGAAGGATGGCAACAAAATAAGATTCTCCAAACTCGTGAACTATTTTGAGACCGATGCTGCCACAGCAGGTGAAACACGTGCTTCGGTAAGCACCAACTGGGACAAGGCTGCCTTGTTTACCGCTCAACTCGGTTGGAAAGACATGGTGTACTTCGATGCTTCCTATCGTCAGGACTGGTATCGTGCCTTCAGACAGTTCAAGAATCGTGGCACTTCCGAAAGCTATGGTTACTTTGGTTTTGGTGCCAATGCCATTGTTAGCTCTATGGTCAAGCTGCCAGAGGTGATTTCTTACTTGAAATATCGTGCTTCTTATTCAGAGGTAGGTAACTCTATTCCTAACAAGGTACTGGCGAGATCATCGCGTGACACGTTCACAGGTGCTGTCTCTCCGTCACCATACTCGTCATTCAAAAATCCTAAACCCGAGAAAACTCGTTCATTCGAGACAGGTATTGAGTCGTCATGGTTCGGCAGTCGTCTCGACTTCGACTTCACGTTCTACCATGCCCTCTCTACCGACCAATATATGGAGGGAGCCAATGCTTCTGGAAAAATTGAGCCGATGAACTCTGGAAAGATTAGAAACATGGGTGTGGAGACAACCCTTGGTTATAACTTCCGCTTTGGAAAAGACTGGCGTTGGAAGACTTCTTACAATCTGTCGTACAACGATAACGAAATTATGGAAACCACCTACAACCCCGATGGCACCGAGAAACTTGTGTTCCAGGATGTGGCTGAGGTGCGCGTAAGATATAAGAAAGGTGGATCGATTGGTGACATGTATGTAACCGATTACAAACGCAATGCCGACGGAACACTCGTTACGACGAAAGACGGAAGACTGAGCTTTGAGTCTGAGGCTTCTAAAAAATACACGGTATATGCTGGCAACATGAACTCTAAGTGGCAAATGGGTTGGAGCAACACCCTTAGCTATAAGAACTTCCAGTTGTTCTTCCTCATCAATGGTCGAATTGGCGGTAAGGTGATTTCGCTCACCGAGTCGTACCTTGACAACTTAGGATTGTCACAGCGTACCGCAGATGCACGCTTGTATGCTGAGCAAAACAACTTGATGGCCAATGGACAATTGGCAATGCCTCTGCCCGATGGTAGTGGTAGGCTGGTTCCCATTGAGAGTTATTACACAAGTATCGGTGGTGTGAAGAAGAGTCCATTGGAGTATATCTATGATGCCACTAACTTCCGCTTGCGCGAGTTGTCTATGGGCTATACGTTCCAAAATCTCTTTAAAAGCAATGCCAGCCTCAATGTGTCGTTCATTGCACGCAACTTATTCTTCTTGTACAAGAATTCACCCGTTGATCCTGATGTATCTTTGTCAACTGGTAACGGATTAGGGGCGTTCGAGATGTTCAACATGCCTTCTTCACGCTCGTATGGATTATCAATGAAACTAACATTCTAAACAATCGTTCAAACAATGAAAAGAATACAATATATTGCAATAGCAGCACTTACTACAGGGTTCATGACCCTGCAGTCGTGCTTGGATTTTGATGAGCCGACCGATGATTTATGCAGCAGCCAAGAGTTTGGATAAATATTTTGGCATGTTTACGACCGCTCAATATTATATGTGTGGTGGTAAAATCGAGGACAACGGAAGCATATCGCGCCCTGTTTCCCATGCATGGCAACGCTATTATACGTTGCCCGACGTGTATGCGCAATATGGTGTTGTTCCACATTCTGACTTCGCTTTTGCCGGCGCGTTGGTATCTTCCTATAATGTCAGTCCGGATTGGATTGCCGGACCTAACGGGAAATTTATAGGAGCCCGCAACTGTTTGACACCGCTGCTGAATCATAAATCTTCCGATTCCATTCCTGAAGTGAAGGCGATAGCCTTGTTGTTATACAACTATGCAGCGATTGAGAATGTTGACATGTATGGAACCATTCCTTACAATGACTTAAAGGCGAACAAGGTAGACCCACCTTTCAAGTACGATGACATGAAGACTATCTACACAGGTGTCGAAGCCAATATTGATACCATTGTTAATTGTCTACGCTATTTTGACAGCAAGCCTGCGTGGTATCAAGCCAAGGTAAAAGACATTGTCAACAATTTTAGCGAAGTGACGCGTGATGATAAAAATGGCGTGCAAAACATGGAAACATGGGTTCGCTTTGCCAATTCGCTGAAGTTGCGCATGGCGATGCACATGGTCAAGGCTGAGCCTCAATTGGCACAAAAGTGGGCAGAGGAAGCTGTGAAGAGTGGAGTGATTGATGATCTGAAGTATGAGGTGGGTATGTTTCCGTCCGCTTATGGAAAAGTACATCCTTTAGTAGAAATTTCTGAAGTTTGGCATGACATGCGCTTTAGCGCCTCGTTCATCAGTCTGCTGAAGAGTTTGACACACCCCTACAGTTTCTCCCTTTGTATGCGGAACAGTGGAAACCTGTTCAATGATCAAGGGGTCACCCTGCCAGCCGAAACAGACCAAGTAGGTATCCGCTCTGGCATACACACGGGCATGGGTCAGTCTTATGGTTCTAACCAGTTTATTGGGTTCAGCCGAATCAACAAAATGCTAATCGAAAATGCACCTTTGTACCTCTTTAAGTGGGCAGAAATCGACTTCCTGCGTGCCGAAGGTGCCTTGCGAGGATGGGATATGGGTGGTAAAGCCGAATTGTTCTATACCAGAGCTATTGAAAATTCTTCCATCTTTGAACCAGGCTCTGACCTTTATAATTCCTTTAAACCAGTACTTTCGCAATATGGAAGTGTGGAGAAGCCTGTTGCTTATACGTATAAAGACCCAACAGGTTCATCACCAGATATGGAAGGCGTGACGAAGATTGGCGTCAAATGGAATGAAGCCGATGACAAGGAAACGAAGTTAGAGAAAATCATTACGCAGAAATACATCGCACTCTTCCCTAACAGTATGGAAGCATGGGGCGAAATGAGACGCACTGGTTACCCAAAGATGTTCCCCGTTCTTAACGTTGAGGAAGGTGACGGCAGTTTGAAACCTGGCGATTTGGTTCGACGCATTCTCTTCCCCAATAGCGATGATGCTTCGTTGAAAGACATTCAGGCTACTGGATTGAAAGCCTTGGGCGGTCCCGACCAGCAAGCTACGCGTGTATGGTGGGATGTGAAAGGTAAAGGAAACTTTTAAGAAATGAACAATACAGTGATAGGGAACTACCGTCTGTTCGCTGAAAAGGATCAGACGGTTCCCCTCATCAGTAATTTAATATTTATAACTTAATCAATAAAACAACCAAATCTATGAAGAAAAGATTTTTACCCCTGATGCTTTTGGCTTGTTTGGCTGGACCTGCAAATGCGCAGTCTGGCATGTCGCCAACGGCAACATCCACGATTTATGACTTCGCTGGATTTAATGAGGTTACTCTGCTGAACCTTTTTGACAAGGCTTTGCAGAATGGTCGCAACTATCCTACCAAGGCTGAATTTGAGGCTGCAGGTATTCAAGCCTCTGACATTGCTTTTGTGCGTTCGCACGTCAAGCAGCGTGCCATCTTGGATCGCAAAGACCGTTTGGTGAAAGACACCTACGAGAAGCGCAACCTGTTCATGAATATTCCAAGCGGTTCGGGTAAGGGTATCGGTGGCTATCCATCGTCTAACTTTGCCAATGATGTGTTCTCTATGTGGAACTACACCAACCTGTTTGGTTCTTGGAACCATGGTTTGTTCCAGGCTCCGGGAGCATGGACCGATGCGGCACACAAGAATGGTACCGACATTATGAGCGGTATTAAGTTTTTTGAAAGCTGGACAGCAGGTTCAGGTGATGGAGCTTATGTAAGCTTTATCCAAACAAAAAACTCGGATGGCACCTACAAGTATGTTAAACCCATGCTCAACTGTCTGCTGTACTTCGGGTTCGACGGTATCAACTACAACTGGGAGGATAACTCTTACTCTGAGCCTGATGTAACAGGTTTCCACAAGGCTTTGTACAAGGAAGCAGAGAAGATGGGCTTCAATAACTTCCACGCAGCTCTTTATACGCAAGGCTCCAGCCTGTCGAATGCGGCAGTTGACTATTTATATGGTACAAAAGCCACTGGTAAGACCTTCGATTTGTTCCTCAACTACGCTGGAGGTGATTTCGCTGTCCAGGGTTATGAAAGTTCTGTACAGACTGCAGAAAACGCTATGGGAACCGCAGAAGGCCTTTACGGAGGAGCTTGGATTGTTAGTATGAATCGCAATTGGCAAGGTTTGGTAGGAAAAGCAAACTACGATTGGACTACGGGTACCTACACTTACCAACCTAACGAAACCGTGAAGCGAATTGGTATCTGCCTTTGGGGCGAACATGGAGATAGCCGTTTCTGGAGTTACAACTCTGGTTCGGATGCTCTGAATGCACAGTACAACTATCAACGCTTGTTGGAGCGTGGCTTCTCTGGCGGTAACAGAAGTCCATTGAATCGTCCCGCAATAACAAATAGTGGACATGAATGGGAAGGTGAGAACGCATTAAAGAAATTCCATGGTTTGGCTTCGTTCATTCCAGAGCGTTCAGCGATACAGGGAAATCTTCCTTTCTTGACACACTTTAACTTGGGTAATGGAGAGCGTTACAACTACAAAGGCAAGAAGACAGCTGGTACATGGTACAACATGGCGAACCAAGACGTAGTGCCTACTTATCGCTGGTTGGTTTATGGCGAAGGAACAGAAACTGTTTCAAATGCTTTGCAGCCAGAATTTACACATATCGATTCGTATAACGGTGGCTCATGCTTACTGTTGAAAGGACAATCTTCAGCACAGGGTGTTGATGTAGTTCTGTTTAGAACCGACCTTAGCGTGAGTGCGGCTAATCCTATTGCCAAGGTGGCTTTGAAGACAAAACAAGCTGGCGAATCTAACTTGTACCTGATTGTAAAGGTAAACAATCAATGGAAAGAGGTAGCAGTAGGTGCTACTGACGACAAAACATGGCAAGAGAAAAAGGTGAGCCTGCCTGTAAATATGGGCGACCGCATTACTCACATTGGTTTGCGTGCCAAGAACGTAACAGACAAGTATAATGTGTTGGTAGGTAAGCTCGAACTCAACGACGACGTGAAGGCTACACCTGCTAATGTAAAGAATCTCATGGTAGAGGTGAAAGAAGAATCACAGAAGAGCCTTTCTGCAAAACTGTATTGGGATGTAGACCATTCTACAGGTGTACGTGCAGACTATGGCATGATTTACAACTGCGAGGCTAACATCGACCATTTCGAGATTATGTATAAGAATGGTAAAGACGGTCGTATTTCAGAGGTAGGTCGTACCACTCAGTGGGGTACCTACGTTCCAAACATCGTATTTGCCGATGCTAATGAAAAACCATTTATCGGTGTACGCTCAGTATCAACAGACTTGAAGACTTATTCTCCTATCGAATGGGTAGAGATTACGCGTGCCGACGCTTCTCAATTGCCAGAAGAAACGGTTGGTGGAACAGATACTTATGGAATTAGTAAGATTAATCCAAATGCAGATGGATTCAAGACAGCTGTAGAACAAAGATTCTTGACAAGCGTTACAACTACTGGTGCTGTAAAAGACTTGAATTATACAGCTACGGAATCACCACGCGATAGCTCACAATATGCAAATGCTCGCGACCACAAGTTGGTTGTCAAGCAAGGACAACAGATTACGATGACCTTTAAGGCTCCCAATGAAAAAGATGGTTTGAAGTGGTGCTTTGCAGGTGGTTGGTTAGACTTAGACGGAAGTGGTACATTTAACTATCCTAAGGCTCCAAAAGACGACCCTATGGGTGAGCAGATTTTCTTTGCCGGAAAGATACGTGCGGCAACTCCAGAGATACAAGATCCGAACGGCTATACGTTTAAGTTCAAGGTGCCTAACGATGCGCACGTAGGTACAAGTCGTTTGCGTATTGTGTTTGCAGATGCTTGGTTTGGCGGAACTTTCTTGCCAACTGGCTTGACAGCCAAAGGATTTACTATCGACTTTGATGTGGAGATACAAGGTGAGAAGAACGGACAACGTCAATATGTGGATACACAACATGACAAAGGTATTGCTGACCAGCCCGAGGGTTTGTCAGGAACTGATGGCGTAGACAACACCGTGTTTGCTGATGGTGTTTCTAATGTGACAGTTAATGGCAATGACATTCTCTTTACCAATGTGGAGAAGGCTTGGATTTACACCGTTGACGGAAAGATGGTACAATATCTTACAAACCCAACATCACTTAGCCGAAACGAGCTTCAAGATGGTGTTTACCTTGTGAAGATGCAAAACAAAAATGTCATTAGAACGGAAAAGTTAGTGGTTAAATAATTCACATAAAACTTTGACCACATGAAAAATAACCGTTAGGTAGTTGGTAGAACTTTTACCTAACGGTTCAATTAAAGCGATGAAGCGATAATTGGTTTGCTTCAAACATCTATGATAAAAAGGCTGGGTGGTTTTCGCTCAGCCTTTTTATCATAAAGTGCATTCGTTTTTAGCAGCTCGATAGAAAGTATCTATGATATTTCCACCATAGACGCACTGATGAATAAGGGCTGAATCTTGTGGTACACGAGGTGCTGGGGTGCCTTGTGCTACAGTGACAGGTGCTGTCTCAATGCGAATTTCGTCCCATAGATTTGCATTGATGAAGCTCTGCAATGTGGTGGCACCACCTTCTACCATCAATGATTGTAGGTTGCGTTGATATAAATCGTCCAACAACTCGGGTAAGGAGATGCCGTGATGTAAGACGAGGCGCAAGGGAGATGGACCGCTCCATTCACGCACATTGAGCTGTGGATGTTCGCGCTCATCGGTTATACGCCCCACCAAAATGGCATCGTATTCGCTGCGTAACTTGTGTACGAGCATCTTTGTGAATGGCGATGACAGCGCAATGGCACGCCCATTGTCATCGATAAAACCGTTGGCAGTTTGCGCCCATTTCAATAAGATATAAGGTCGATGGAGGGTATTGAACACATTGAATTGACGATTGAGCAGCTTGCACTCTTCTTCTAACACACCAACCGTTACCTCAATACCCGCCTTTCGTAGTTTGTCGATACCTCTGCCTTGCACTTTTGCAAATACGTCTATACATCCGCAGACCACTCTCTTAACACGTTTCTCGACGATGAGGTCAGCGCAGGGAGGCGTCTTGCCATAATGAGAGCAAGGCTCCAAGCTCACATATAACGTACTTTCGGGCAACAGGTGCTCGTCTTGTTGCCGAACAGCAGCAAAGGCATTGACCTCGGCATGTGCTTCACCATATTTGATATGATAGCCCTCGCCAATGATTCTGTTGCCACATACGAGAACAGCTCCCACCATAGGGTTGGGTTTTGCCAATGCTCGTCCCTGTTTCGCCAACTGAAGGCAGCGGCGCATGTACATTTTGTCAATGGCATCTTGGTTGATATTCATATTTTTATTATTTTTGTTGTCATGAAAAATTATCAGCAGTTGTGGTCGCAACTCACGCCCTTTTACGATGAAACCGAAGCAAAGGCTTTGATAAGAACAGTACTTGAGGTGCGTTATGGCATGTCGCTGACCGATATTATTTGTGGCAAAGTTAGTGAATTATCAACAGACGAACGCCAATCGCTGCAAGAAATCATCTTGCGTCTGCAACGCTTCGAGCCTGTGCAATATATTCTTGGGGTGAAAGAATTTGCAGGTCGCACCTTCCATGTGTCTCCCGGAGTGTTGATTCCGCGCGATGAAACGGCAGAATTGTGCAGGTGGATTATTGATACCATACAAGAGTCGAAACTGAAAAATCCTACCATCTTAGACATAGGAACAGGCTCGGGGTGCATTGCCATTACACTGAGTTTGGAGATTCAGCATGCACAGGTTGCAGCCTGGGATGTTTCCACGACTGCTATTCAGGTGGCAAATCGGAACGCAAGAGACTTAGAAGCTACGGTTTCAATCGTGTGCCAAGACGCACTGAATGCACCAAAAGATTCGATGAAATGGGATATAATAGTCTCTAACCCTCCTTATATATGTCCCCATGAGGCGGAAGATATGGAGCCGAATGTGCTTTCGTATGAACCAAAAGAAGCGCTCTTTGTGCCAGAAAACCATCCTCTGCTTTTCTATGACGCCATTGCGCATTATGCCAAGACGGCTTTGAAACTACATGGGAAATTGTATTTTGAGATCAATCCTCTCTATCGAAAAGCTGTGGTGGAAATGCTTAAAAACAAAGGTTTCATCGGTGTTATGATTAGAAAAGACGCCTTCGGGAAAGAAAGAATGGTTTGTGCAACAGTGCCAGATAGATAACAAATGGATTACAAGGAATAGATATGTTGAAAGAAAAGAAGCAGGTGACAGAACAGGAGGCTTGGCAGAAATTGTCTAATTGGTGTGCCAAAGCGGAGCATTCAAGTGGCGAGATGCGACAAAAAATGATGAGGTGGGACATTGCCGAAGATGCGCAAGAAAGAATACTTGAACGTTTGCTCTCGGGTAAATACATTGACGACGAACGTTTTGCACATGCTTACGCACACGACAAACTAACTTACGACAAGTGGGGAAAACGAAAGATAGGGCAAGGTTTGTATCAAAAGGGAGTCTCAAAAGATATTTATGGCAAAGTTTTGGATGAGATTTCCGATGAACGGTATATCGAGGTATTGAAGCCGTTGTTGTCGAAAAAGTGGAAAACCATTACAGGGCGCAACGATTATGAGTGCGCCATGAAACTCATGAAGTACGCTTTGGGCAGGGGGTTCGAGCTGCCTGTGATACGCAAGTGCATTGATGACATGGAGATCCCGACGGATGATTAGCTTTTTTAGTCGACTGTTAGATATCTTAGCTCCACGCTCGTGTTATGTCTGTGGAAGAAGGTTAGCTGTCTCGGAGCAAGTGATGTGTGCCTCCTGCAATCGGCATTTGCCACGTACACATTTTGAACTCAACCCCTACGAGAACGAAATGGCGAAATTGTTTTGGGGACGTATTCCCATTGAGCGTGCTGCTGCCTTGTTTTATTATTATGCACAGTCGGAGGTGAGTCATGCGGTTTACGCACTGAAATATGACTATCATCCCGAGATAGGGGAAGCGTTAGGACGTATGACCGCTGTGGAGTTTGGAGCGGCAGGATTCTTCGAAAACATCGATTTCATCGTTCCAATTCCCTTAACTCGCACCAGAAGAAAAAAGCGAGGGTACAATCAGAGTGAGGAGATAGCTCGAGGGGTCAGCGAAGTGACTGGCATCCCTATCTTAAAAAATGTGGTGCGTCGCATTCAGTTCTATGGCAGTCAGACTCATAAGAATCGTTTGGAACGTGTAGAGAATGTAGAAAATGCTTTTGAACTCATCAATAGCACCCTCATCGTAGGGAAACATGTCCTGCTCATCGATGACATTGTAACTACGGGCGCTACCGTCTGTTCTTGTGCGGAAACTTTGCAAAGAGACGGAACGGTCAAGATAAGTGTGTTGGCTTTAGGGTGTACAAAGAAATAAATATTACCTATCCAGCAAAATTCTCTGTTCTTTGTTCGGATAGTTTTTACCATTTTTGATAAATCTATTTCGTTGTTTTTGTCCTCTTATTTTACCAAAAAACGACCATTCAAAATCTTCAAAATAGAAAAAATCAATAGGCAAACGAACTGCAAAAATAAGCTGATTTTGTCAAAATAAGCACTATTTCAAGTTAGAACATTGACTTTGCGGTCTTGGAAACACTCTTTAGAGGTGTTATTCACATACAGTAGCAGCATTAAAGCATGCAAATAGTGAGCTTATCTCAATGCTTTAATCGCCAATAAGTGGTAAAAATCGGAAAGAAAAGAGGCGACATAAACGTAATGCCATAAATAACAGTAACTTACAAACATCGCTCAAAATTCGCGTATTTGCGACCAACTTTGCCGTTGGTTGTTTTCACGCGAGTTATGAGAGGCTGTTTGTAAAGATAATTCAGCATTTATGATCCTCTAATACAGCGCATCACCAATTTCGCATACTAACAGTAAAACATCATGACATTTCATTCTTTAACAACGAAAAACACAAAAGAACCTAAAAACATTACCGCCAAAGAAATTTCACGAAAGAACGTCCCGTTCTACCTAAAAAACAAAAAACATAGTTACAGCCATTCTCTTTTGACGATAGTTTGGAGAGAGGCTACAACGTATTTCTTTCCTTTCGTCTGAACGTCTACGTTCTTTGTCCTTTTTTTATATTGCACTTACATTTTCGTGTTTTCTGTTGATTTCGTTTTTGATTTCTTCTACGCCGTTTACAATAACAAAAGATGTTGTTTTTGCGTGATAGAGCCACGCATTTTCGTTCGTTACTTTTTGTTATCTTGTGTATTTCATTTAACTTTGCAAAATAAAAATATCAATGAATTATGGAAAAGACAACGCTCAAAAGAGAATTTGCTTCAAAATTGTTACAAATCAAAGCCATAAAGCTTCAGCCTAACGAACCGTTTACTTGGGCATCGGGTTGGAAGTCTCCGTTTTATTGCGATAACCGCAAGACACTTTCGTTTCCTGCGGTACGTACGTTTGTAAAAATAGGTATGGTTCATGCCATTTTGGAGCATTTCCCCGAGGTGGATGTCATCGCTGGTGTGGCAACGGCAGGCATTCCGCAAGCTGCCCTCATTGCAGACACGTTGAATTTACCGCTGGTTTACGTTCGTAGCAAACCCAAAGACCACGGACTTGAAAACTTGATAGAAGGTGAACTAAAGCCCAATGCAAAGGTCGTGGTGATAGAAGACTTGGTGTCTACAGGTGGTAGTTCGCTGAAAGCAGTAGAGGCTTTGCGCAAAGCAGGTGCTGATGTTGTGGGCATGGTGGCATCGTTTACATACGGTTTCCCCGTTGCAGCAAAAGCTTTTGAAGAGGCGAACCTTCAATTAGTTACTTTGACGGATTATGAAAACATGGTTGAAGAAGCCTTGTCCATTGGCTATATTCAAGAGCGTGACTTAGACTTGTTACACCAGTGGCGTGAAGACCCTGCCAATTGGAGAAAGTAGCCACCGAAGGCTTGTCAACAACTTACCAACTTTTTTATTCATTTATCAAAAACCATATAAGCATGTCTGCGAAATTTGAAAGTTCTATTCGAGAAATTCCTTATCCTCAACTGGCAGTGTACCAAATGTTGAGCGATCTTAGCAACTTGGAGAAAGTACGAGATAAGATACCTGAAGATAAGCTCAAGGATTTGAATTTCGATGCCGACTCGGTGTCGATCAATTCCCCCTTGGGTGCCGTGCAATTGAATATTATTGAGCGTGATGCACCTAAATGTATTAAGTTCCAAACACAGCAAAGTCCCATTCCACTGACGTTATGGATACAAATAGTGCCTGTGACAGCACAATCAAGTAAGATGAAATTAACAATTCAGGCAGAAGTCAATATGTTCATGAAGGGGATGATAAAGAAACCTTTGCAAGAAGGGATTGAGAAAGTGGCAGACGTGTTACAAATGATTCACTATGAATAAAGTCGTTATCTTTTTTTGTATCGTACTTTTATGGGTTTCTTGTGGCGACAGTAAAGAGGAATTCAGTTCTGTAAGATGTCACCTGTTGGTGAATAATCAAGAACATCAAGATGCGACACTTGCAAGTGCCATGAATCCTGCATCACCGGGCGTGTTCTGTTTAATTCAACAAACGATGAAAGCTGGTGCACCTCATTTCTTTTTTAAGAACAATCAGGGCAACCAGAGCTTGTCCATTTTCCATGCAAAGGAGCAACGTATGCACTTTATCATCGGTTACAACAACGGTGTGATTGTGGGCTATGGCAATCTCGACCAGCCCGCTCTCTTTTATGCGTACGACTATCAATGTCCAAACTGCTTTGACTGGCGTCAGATACCACGGAAAGATTATCCTTTAAGTTGTTCGTCTACGGGCATTGCTTCTTGTAAGGCATGTCACCGAACTTATAATCTTAATACTGGTGGAAATATTGTTCAGGGAGAACCGGGGTATAAATTAACTCGATACCGAGCAACAACCACGGGTCCTCATGGAGTACTAAGCGTCAATTAAGCATCTGTTCAGAATCAACTGCCGATGATAGAAACTCACATTCACACACAATCCTGTAAAATTCAAGCCATAGAAGATGGGGATGAAGTGGGACTGCTTGAATTTGAAATACATGAAAACATTCTCACGATTACGCAAACCTATGCTTATCAAAAAGGACGAGGCATCGGGAAAATGTTGATGTCGACAGCGATTGCCTATGCACGGGAACATCGTTATAAGATTCTTCCCGTTTGTTCATTTGCACGCGCCATTCTACAAAAAAACGATGCCTACAAGAACTTATGGATAGATGAAGAACAGACGACTTGACTTCTTAACCTTGTCTTTGCACCACGACTCTTTCATTAAAGGCTGGTTATTTTGTGTCTTTCGTTGTTAAAGATAAGGTGTCACGGTGCTTTTCTGAATAACTCAGAGAGAGGGGTTTGTTAGCGATAAAAGCGTGAATCATCGGTGGTTTTGGCTTTCTGTATTAGGAAGAACGTTCCAACCCTTTTCGTCTATAAAGCCAAATTTCAACACTATTGATGATGTTTTGCCAAAGGATGTAACAGCCCGGACCAACCGATGCAATGGGGTTGAGGTAGGTGTAGGCAATCCAAATGGCAAATGCGGTGTTCTTTTGTCCAAGGGCTTGACCTGCATTGACCGTCGCATCGAAGCGGTGTCCAATCATTCTACCAGCTGCAAACTGTGTGATACATAGTACAAGCCCAAGCAAGCCAATAAGGACAAGGAAAGAAGTGGTTGTCTCAGCGTGTACAATGTTTTTCAATGTTGTGCCTGTAACAATCATCAACGAGCATCCCCAAAGGTAGTAAGACAGGTCTTTTATACCGATGACCCACCGATGAAATCGATGAAAATGGTGCTTTACGATGTAAGCCATGAACATCGGAACAACCAACACGATACACACCTCGTTTAATATTTTTAGGAAGGCACTAAGAAAGGTGATATGTTCGGAATGCTCTATCAGTGGGAAGCAAATGGGTATGAGTAATGCTGTGATGAAGTTAGAGAGAAAGGTATAAGTCGTCATCTCTTCCAAATTTCCACCTAACTTTTGTGTCACTACTGCCGCAGCCGCCGCACAGGGACCAATGATACAGGTGAGCAAGGCTTCCATGAGAATAAGAGCGTTGCCTGTTAGCTTGCATCCCAAGATAACAACCATGATGAGCAAAACAAAGACTACTTGGAAAACACCTACCCAAAAGTGCCATTTCACCGGTATTAGGCGTCTAAAATCTACCTTGCAGAAGGTGACAAACAGAATGAGGAACATGAAGAGAGGGAGGATAGCGTCCATGATAGGAGCAAAAAAAGTGGCTGCTCCGTCTAACGGAGGAATGAAGGCAAACACACTGTAAGTCGTCATACCAATTGCCATGGAGATGGGTAGCGTCCAGTTCTTGATAAATCTAATAATGCTCATACTTCTTTTATTTGACGGTGCAATATTCGCAAAAAATATTGAGACTGACAAATCTTTGCCCTTTTCGTTTAAGGCTGGTTCTATAAATTAGCTTTGTTAGATTTTGAGCTTATTTTTGAGGTCAAAATGCAAGAGAGTGAAGGAGTGTAGCGAGCTACACGACTGAATATGCGCAAAAATGAGGGGGAGGATGGGTTGGTAATCGGAATAAATTTCGTATCTTAGCACTTTCAAAAGTGAGCATCCCATGAAAGGGGATGTTTTCAAACTAAAAACTCATGATTACAACCTATGAAATTCGGAAAATTTTATCTTAAGACTCAACTGCTGGCTCTTGTGTTGGCTGGCTTCAGTATGTCTGTCTCGGCAGCGCAAGACTCTTTCACCCAGTTTGTCAATCCATACATCGGTACAGGTGGGCATGGACATGTGTTCCTTGGTGCCAACGTGCCGTTTGGTGCAGTGCAGTTGGGACCAACACAGATCACACGTGGGTGGGATTGGTGTTCTGGCTATCATTATAGCGATTCACTCATTATCGGCTTTGGACACATGCACCTTAGTGGTACTGGCATTGGCGACTTGGGCGATATTGCCTTTCTACCAACGTTCGATGCAAAGACTTATACCGAGCGATTCTCGCACGATGCCGAATATGTGCGCCCGGGTTATTATACCGTTCGACTGGCAGACAGCAAAATCTTGGTAGAGTTAACGGCTACCCAGCGAGCAGGAATGCATCGGTACACCTATCCATTGAGTAGCAAACAGCCCTTGTTAAAACTGAACTTGAAACAGGGTATCGGTTGGGATAAGATGACAAAGTGCCAACTCACACAGGAAAATCCAACCACTGTAAGTGGCTATCGCTTATCAGAAGGCTGGGCAAAAGATCAGCGAGTGTACTTCGTGGCAGAGTTCTCACGTGCCGTGAAGTTGCAAGAGATGCAAGCTGACAGCGTGGGTGTATTTTCCTTTGATGACGCCACAAAACCTTTGTTGGTGAGGGTGGCTATCTCTGCGGTGAGCGTGGATAATGCAAAAGCCAATCTGAGAGCAGAAATAAAGGACTGGAATTTTGACCGAGTGGCACAGGAAGCTGATGCTGCATGGAACGATGAATTGGGGAAAATTAAGATTGAAACGCCGAATTTAGATGACAAGACGATATTCTACACAGGCTTATACCACACCATGATAGCACCTTCTGTCTTCTCAGATGTGAATGGACAATATCGTGGAAGTGATGGGAAGATTTATCAGGGTGATTTTGTTAATTATACGACCCTTTCACTTTGGGACACTTATCGGGCTGCTCATCCTTTGATGACGATTATTCATCCAGAAAAGCAACGTGACATTGCACAGACTTTTTTACATATCTTCCAGCAGCAAGGAAAACTTCCAGTTTGGCATCTTGTAGGCAATGAAACCGACTGTATGGTGGGAAATCCAGGCATTCCAGTGCTTGCCGACATCGTTCTCAAAGGCTTTGATGTAGACAAGAAAGCCGCTTATCAGGCGATGCGAACCTCTTCGTTGCTTGATGAGCGTTCGTTAGACAACCTCAAAAAGTTTGGTTACATTCCTTGGAATCGCGATTCTACCTTTGAAACTGTGGCAAAAGGTCTGGAATATACTTTGGCAGATGCCTGTGTTGCTAAGGTTGCCAAGTTGTTGGGAGAGAAAAAAGACTATCAATATTTCTTCAATCGCAGCAAGTCGTACAAATATTATTTCGACAAGAAAACAGGTTTTATGCGAGGTGTCGACAACGGAAAGTTCCGTGAACCATTCAATCCCTTCCATTCTTCACACCGTAATGACGATTATACCGAGGGAAACGCCTGGCAATATACATGGCTTGTACCTCATGACGTACCTGGACTGATTAAACTTTTTGGTGGGAAACGCCCGTTTGTCACTAAGCTTGATTCGCTGTTCACTATCTCTGGAGATTTGGGAGAGAACGCTTCTCCGGATATTTCGGGTCTGATCGGACAGTATGCACATGGCAATGAACCAAGCCACCACATCTTATATATGTACAACTATGTGGGGCAGCATGATAAAACGGCAGAGAAAGTACGTGAGGTGCTGACGACTATGTACCACAATGATTTCGACGGACTGAGTGGAAATGAAGATGTGGGACAGATGTCCGCATGGTACATCCTCTCTTCTTTGGGTATCTATCAAGTAGAGCCTGCAGGTGGACGATACATGTTCGGTTCGCCTTTGTTTGACAAAGCAGTCGTGAATGTCGGTCAAGGCAAAACCTTCACTATCATTGCGCATAACAACAGTGCAAAAAACGTGTATGTCCAGCAAATCAAGTTAAACGGACGTCCGTACAAAAAGTTGTATATTGATTACAAAGACATTGTCTCTGGTGGTACGCTTGAGTTCTTCATGACAGACAAGCGACCATAAGGTTCTTAAAGAGATTACGATTATTACATCAACGAGTGTCCCTTTTCAGAAAAGAGGCACTCGTTTTTTTGGCTGTTCGTCATTCCTTTGTATCCTTATCCTTCGCGGTAAAACGATTCATGACTTATAGGGGGAGAAGTTAAATAGCGAATGTAATAAGCAACACGGATTGCATATTTAAGCAAAAGATGAACGCAAGTTTTCGACAAATGCTACAAATGTGTTAAACTTGATTTGTCTGAACTTGCGTTGTTTACTTGGTTGATAGAATCAACTTCAACAGTGCTGTTTGGATGTCATGATTTTTAATACCATTTCATCGGTGATGTTCATGGCGTCTTTACCGATGCTGGTGAGGTTACGGATGGAGCGATCTACATCCTCATCAATGATGCCTTCGGCTGAGGTGACGTGCTTGTTCTCCATGGATAGCAATGCCGAGAGTACTGCTGTGCTGACGCCAGAGCTGATTTTTAATGAGCAACTGGGTTTTGCTCCGTCGCAAATGATGCCTGTTAGGTTGGCAATCATGTTCTTAATGGAATAACAGATATGCGCATAGTCGCCCCCCATTAAATAGGTGATACCACAACTCGAACCGATGCTTGCAACCACGCAGCCACAAAGGGCTGACAACTTGCCGAGGCTTTGCTTGATGTAGATAACGGTAAGATGACTTAACGTGAGTGCACGTATCAGTTCTTCTTCAGTATTTTCGTTTTCACTTGCGTACACTACAACGGGATTTGTGGCACAGATTCCTTGGTTGCCAGAGCCGCTATTGCTCATTACTGGTATCATAGCGCCACCCATTCGTGCATCACATGCCGAGGCAGTCTTGGATATGATGTGTGAGTAAATGCTATTGCCAAAGATGCCACGGCTTAGCGGTCGTTCCATAGTCTTGCCCAAACAGTGGCCATAATTCCCCTTTAAGGATTGTTCCGCCGCTTCCATATTGTATTCTTTGGTTTTCAACAGAAAGGCGATTTCTTGTAATGGGGTAGTGGTTGCGAACTCGTAGACCATTCTAAAGTCCAGTTGTATATCATCTCCTTGTGCTTCAGAACTTGAAGAATGTGCTTGTTGAAGTAAGGGACGGTTGTTTTGCTCTAAGTAAATGAATTGGGTGTGACTTCCTGCAATGACGGCTGTGGCATGGTTCTCACCAGCCTCGCAGATCACTTCAATGTAAAGCTTCTCGGTAATGTCCTGTTTCAGTTGTATGGAGATTCTATTCTCTTTGACATATTTTTTTCCTTCATCCAGCGTTTCAGGAGTTAGGTCTTTAATCACTTCCAATTGATACTCCGACTTACCAACAATGGCACCTAAGGCAATTGCGATGGGAAGTCCTATCATGCCTGTGCCAGGAATGCCTACTCCCATGGCATTTTTCAAAATGTTTGGACTTAGCAGAGCCGTAATCTTCTCGGGTTGACACCCTAATAATTCTGTTGCCTTTGCCGTGCAAAGTGCCACAGCCATAGGTTCTGTGCATCCAACGGCAGGGACAACTTCTTGCTGAATGAGTTGGATAATTTGTTCTCTGGTGTTTTCTTCGAGCATTTCTTTATAGGTTCTAAAAAAAGATATGTGTTTTGTAGGTAATGCGTGTGTATCGGTTTGGTTAGGCGGAGGATAGACTGTTTTTCAATGTTACATTGACGAACATTCAAAAAACAATCTATCCTGTCCTATAAAGGTAGAAATCTTAGTCTTGTTTCTGATACTGCTCCAACCCCTTATGCAAGAAGTCAAGATAAGCAGAAACGTCTTCCTTATAACTATAAGAGCCAGCTAAAGGTTTCCCGTTGTTGTCAAGAGGAACGTAGAAAGGCTGGGTGTTAGCCCCAAACTTGTTGCTTTGCAGGTAGCTCCACTTGTCTCCAATGGTACGCAAAGTGCGTTTCTTTCCGTTGTCGATAACCTCTATTTGCTCTTTGAGTGGCGTTTTGTCGTCCACGAACAAAGAAATGAGCACATAATCTTTGGTGAGAATTTCGGCTACCGATGGGTCTGTCCATACAGCAGCTTCCATCTTACGGCAGTTGACACAGCCAAATCCAGTGAAATCTACGAAAGCTGGCTTTCCTTGTGCTTTGGCAGCTTCCATGCCTTCTTCGTAGTTGGTATAGGCAGGATGCACTTCTTTTTGATTCAGGTTGAAATCCTGTGTGTTGATAGGTGGTGCAAAAGCACTAACAGCTTTGACAGGTGCACCCCATAATCCTGGCACCATATAAACTGTAAATGCCAAGGAAATCATGCCAAGCATGATACATGCTACTGGCATAGGCTTGTCTTGACCGCCAATCATGTCACTTTGGAACTTGAGTTTACCAATGAGATAGAGTCCCATCATACCAAAGATGACAATCCATAGCGAGAGGAAGACCTCACGATCGAGAATATGCCAGCCGTACGCCAAATCGGCAACGGAGAGGAATTTGAGTGCAAAAGCCAATTCAATGAATCCCAGTGTTACCTTGATGATATTCATCCAAGAACCCGACTTAGGTGCTTGTTTGAGCCAAGAGGGGAACAGTGCGAATAAAGTAAAGGGGAGGGCGAGTGCCAAGGCAAAGCCAAACATGCCAATGGCAGGGCCAATCCAGTTGCCTGAGGTTGCCGTTTGTACTAATAAGAAACCTACGATAGGGGCTGTACAGGAGAAAGATACCAACACAAGGGTGAATGCCATTAGGAAAATAGACAGCAGACCAGTTGTCGAGGAAGCCTTGCTATCCATCTTGTTTCCCCAAGATTCAGGCAATCGCAGTTCGAACCATCCAAAGAAAGACAATGCAAAAACCACTAAAAGGAGGAAGAAGAAAATGTTGAAGACAGCACTGGTGGCTAATTCGTTTAGCTTATGTGGGTCGGAAAGTGCGGTGACTATCAATCCTAACGATAGGAAAATTACAATAATGGCTAATCCATAAGTAATGGCATCGCGCATTCCTTTAGCTCTATCCTTATTACGCTTGAGGAAGAAGCTAACGGTCATAGGGATGATAGGCCATACGCAGGGAGTGAAAAGAGCCAGCAGTCCACCCGCAAATCCCATAATGAAGAGATACCAAATAGAACTATTCTTTTCTGAACGACCATCTTGTGCTTGCAGTTCTTGAATAACAGGCTGCCATAAATCAGTGCCAACGGCAGTCGCAGAAGAGTCAACGGCAGCCTCTTTGACAGAGTCCTGAGGTAGGACTTGTGTGGTATCCGTGGCAGGGAGAGAAGTCTCTTGCTCTTCTGTAGCTACCTTTTTGTCTTCTTGAGGGGTTGCAGCCTTTGCGTCAAATTTAGGTGCTGTCCCCGACTTCTTAAAAGATACTTCTTGTGGAGGCATGCAAGTGGCATCATTGCAAGCACCGAATTCCAAATAAACATCCAAGTTGTATTTGGGTTTGGTGAATTTCACTTTCTGTACAAACTGCGCATTATTTTCAAAATAACGTAGCTTCATGTTAAAGAGGTTATCCATCTTGGAGATTTCATTGCCTCGTGCCATTAGTTTTCCCACCTTCTCTACGCCATCCATCTTGTTTATGTGAATAGAGGCTTCTATAGGACCACTTGCGCCTAAGTTGGTAGAATAGACGTGCCATCCTTTGTCAATCTTGAGGCTAAATATAATTTCGCCTTCTGCAGAATTATTCGTTTTAAGCTGAGCCGATGACTGTATGGGGTCTGCCATCTGCGCATTGGCAAACAAAGCAATGAACAACAGCATTGCCAGTGTTAATCTCTTCTTCATTTTATTTTCGTTTTTATTTTTTTAGGATAGTCGTTTATTATTGATGTAGCGTAACGCTTTGTGTTCATGCTTCGCTTCTTAGTGCAACCATGATGGCACATTTTTCAAGTATTTTGAGTACAGTCTTTCGTATCTAAAAAGACATTGGTGCAAAAATATATAATTATAGCGAAATAGACAAATGTATATTTGTAAAAAAAAGGAGGTTGGTGTACTCATTTTGAAATTGAAGAAATAAAATATTAAAAATGTGTGAAAATCTTTGTGACTTACAAGATTATATGCTACCTTTGCAAACTGTAAAAAATGCGGCAATAGCTCAGTTGGTAGAGCACAACCTTGCCAAGGTTGGGGTCGCGAGTTCGAGTCTCGTTTGCCGCTCTTTTTTTACACTTTTAGAAAGTCATCATTTTTGTTAGTCATAACTAAGAAAGTGACTTCTTTCGTTGACAAGCAATAGAAGATGACGATATGAATGATTTGCCGCAATGGTGGAATTGGTAGACACGAGGGACTTAAAATCCCTTGGCCAGTAATGGCTGTGCGGGTTCGAGTCCCGCTCGCGGCACACTTTCAAGAAAAATATTATTACTATTTATTACTATGTGCAAAAATCTCATCTTTACTTTATCTGTATGTGCAGCTTTCGCATTCAGTTCATGTTCAAAAATGGGTCCCCTGTCGGCTAACAATTTTACCGTTACTCCCAACCCATTGGAAACAAAAGGCGGTCAAGTACCAGCTACCATTAATGGAGCGTTCCCTGAAAAATATATGAAGAAGAATGCAGTAGTAACGGTTGTTCCTGAGCTAAGATATGGAAATGGACAGGTTGCAAAAGGTGCTGCTACAACGTTCCAGGGAGAAAAAGTATTGGGAAATGATCAGATGATTTCCTATCGTTTAGGGGGTCGTTACACCATGAAGACAGCTTTCGATTTTGTTCCAGCCATGCAACAAAGTGAGATGTACTTAACTTTCATGGCAAAAAGAGGAAATAAGACAGTGAATATCCCTGCTGTGAAAGTGGCTACTGGTGTTATTGCAACCTCTGAACTGTACAAACAGCTTTTGTTGAGTGATGGTGGATGTTTGGCACCTGATAGTTTTCAGCGGGTGAATGCCAAGAAACAAGAGGCTAATATTAAGTTCTTGGTTAATCAAGCCAATCTGCGAAGAAGTGAATTGAAAAACAACTCTGTGCAAGAGTTCGTGGCTATGCTCAAGCGCATCAATGCAGATCGCGAGAAACTGAACATTCGTAATGTGGAAGTTCAGGCTTATGCGTCTCCAGAAGGTGGGTATAGTTTTAATGATAAACTTGCTAACAAACGCCAAAACACTTCAGAGACTTACGTGAAGTCTCAACTCAAACAAACAGGAGTTGCTACAGGTATTGACGCTCATTATACGGCTCAAGACTGGGATGGCTTCCAGAAATTGGTGCAAGCCAGCAATATTCAAGACAAGGATGTTATCTTGCGTGTGCTATCAATGTATAAGGATCCCGAGCAGAGAGAACAGCAAATCCGCAATATGAGTCAGGCTTTCCGCGAATTGGCAGATGGTATTCTTCCAGAATTGCGTCGTTCGCGCTTAATCATCAATTATGAAACAATTGGTAGAAGTGACGATCAAATTAAGCAGCAATATGCGACAGATGCAACGAAGTTGAGTGCTGATGAAATGTTATATTATGCTTCGTTGGTAGACAATCAAGCAGAAAAAGAAGAAATCTATAAGCGGACAGCTTCTTACTATGACAAAGATTATCGCGCTTTCAATAACTTGGCTACGATGGCTTTTATGAAAGGCGATGAAATGGGTGCAACACGCTATCTCGAGCAGGCATTGCGTATCAACCCACAAGCGTCAGAGGCTTTGGCAAACTTGGGTATTTTGGAGTTGCAGAATGGCAATCTCAAAGAGGCAGAAACGGATATTGCGAAGGCATTAGGTGATCAGAACATCAATGTAGCTATCGGTAGTCTCAATTTGGCGAAAGGAAATTACGCTCAGGCAGAAAAAGATTTCGAAGGCATTATCAGCAATAGTGCTGCTTTGGCACAGTTGATGAATAAGAACTATGCCGCTGCTGCCGCAACATTGGACAATGTAAAGAATCCCAATGCCATGACCGATTATTTGCATGCCATTGTAGCAGCTCGTCGAGGCAATAAGTTTGCTGCCGACTCTTATTTGAAAGAAGCGCTAAAGAAAAATCCAGCATTGAAAACATACGCTGATCAAGATCTTGAATTGTCTATCTTGAGATAAGACTTATTTTTGCAATGAAGCATATTGCATACCTTATTTTGCTCACGCTGGTTTGTGTGTCGTGTGGAACAGATAGCCACCATTTTAAGCTTGATGGACAGCTTTTACACATGAACCAGGGTGAGTTTTACGTTTATAGTCCCGATGGCATCATAGATGGCTTGGACACCATTAAGGTTCAAGGCGGTCGATTTACCTACGAGATTCCTTGTGAAAAAGAAGGAATCCTGTCGATTGTATTCCCTAATTTTTCAGAGCAACCAGTTTTTGCACAGCCCGGTAAGTCGGTCGACGTGAAGGGAGATGCCTCACGACTAAAAGAGTTGCAAGTTGACGGAACGAAAGAAAATGAGACGATGTCAAAGTTCCGCAAGAAAATCTCCAATGCATCGCCACCCGAAATTCTCAAGTACGTGGAGGAATATGTACACGATAATCCTCAACTTATCGGTGCTCAATATTTGGTAATGAAGTATTTTTTGAAAACTCCAAAACCCGATTACGCCAAGGCAAAGCAGTTGGTAGATGTCATGGTGAAACACCAAGCCAACAATGTTTCGCTGATAAAATTACAAAAACAGTTGTCTGCTGGTCATGTTGTACAAGGTGGTACATTGCCTTCTTTCACAACCATCGATCTAAAAGGGAATACCATTACCTCTTCTGCTCTTAGTCAGAGTCCACTCGTGGTCATTCATATCTGGGCTTCTTGGAATTATCCAAGCTTAGACATGTTGCGCCAAATACACGATTTGCAAAGGAAGAATGGCGCCAAACTGAAGGTGGTCGGCATTTCCTTAGATGCCAGCAAAAAAGATTGTCGGGATATTTTGCAGAGAGATTCTATCCAGTGGTCTAATGTATGCGATGAACAAATGTTTGAAAGTAAATTGGCTCATCAATTAGGACTTTCTTCTATTCCAGATAACATACTATTGAAAAACGGACGTGTTGTAGTGCGTGGACTTGACACAGAGGCTCTTGTCACAAAGATAAAGACGCTTCTATAAACCAATTATTATGCTCATTAAAACGTATTGTGCGGCAGTCAATGGATTAGATGTGACAACTGTCACCATTGAAGTTAGCCTCACCAATGGGGTGATGTATCATTTTACAGGCCTTGGCGACGAAGCCGTAAAAGAAGGAAGAAGTCGTATTGCCTCTGCCATGCAATACAACGGCTATAAATTTCCCCATGCAGACATTACGGTAAATATGGCTCCTGCTGACCTTAGAAAAGAGGGTAGTAGTTTCGACCTGCCTTTAGCCATTGCCATCTTAGCAGCCAATGGGAGCATTACGTCCGAAATCTTGGGGCAATATATGATGGTGGGCGAATTGAGTTTGGACGGTACTTTGCAACCAGTGAAAGGGGCATTGCCCATCGCCATTCGTGCCAGAAAAGAGAAGTTCAAAGGACTTATCGTTCCTACTGCCAATGTTCGAGAAGCCGCAGTGGTAAATCAACTTGATGTGTATGGTATGGATTCTATGGCTGACGTCATTCAGTTTTTAACAGGCACCAAGACGTTCCAACCGACAGTCATTGATACCCGGGCGGAGTTTTATGAGCATCAGTATAAGTTTGATCTTGACTTTAGTGATGTACGTGGGCAGGAGAATGTGAAGCGTGCATTGGAAGTAGCTGCCGCTGGAGGTCATAATTTGATTATGATTGGCCCTCCTGGCAGTGGAAAGTCAATGATGGCAAAACGATTACCCACGATACTCCCACCGCTCACGCTCTCTGAGAGCTTGGAAACCACACAGATACACAGCGTAGCAGGAAAATTGGGAACAGGAACATCTTTAATTGCACAGCGACCATTTCGGTCTCCTCATCACACCATTAGTGAAGTGGCACTGGTGGGAGGAGGTAGTACACCGCAACCTGGTGAAATCACTTTGGCGCACAATGGCGTTTTATTTTGTGACGAATTACCCGAATTTTCGAAAACAACTTTAGAGGTATTGCGCCAACCCTTAGAGGATAGAAAGATTACAATATCGCGTGCCAAATACACCATTGAGTATCCTTGCAATTTCATGTTTATTGCTTCCATGAATCCATGTCCTTGTGGTTATTATGGCGACCCCACGCATACTTGCGTCTGCACGCCTGGGCAAATACAGCGATACATGAACAAAATCAGTGGACCTTTGCTGGATCGCATCGACATTCAATGCGAAATTACCCCCGTACCTTTTAAGGACATCTCTCGTACAAAACCTGGAGAGCCGAGTGCAGATATTCGGCAAAGGGTGCTGAAAGCACGTGCCATACAGACAGAGAGATTTCAAAAACACAAGGGTATCTATTGTAATGCCCAAATGACCGAGCGCATGATACATCAATATGCCGAACCCAATCAGGATGGGGTAGAGATGTTGCGAGTTGCTATGGAACGAATGAGCCTGTCAGCTCGTGCCTATAGTCGTATTTTGAAGGTTGCTCGTACCATTGCAGACTTATCCGCATCTCCAGAAGTATTGACCGAACACTTGGCTGAGGCGATTAGTTATCGCAATTTAGATCGAGGTGATTGGGCGGAAAGATAAATTATTGTTTCTGTTCGGTTAGTCCTTTCTTTCCTTTTTTGTATAAACGTACGAAAAGTTCCCTACACCTATACATTTTTTGGTTCTTCAATAATTGAAGGCACTCCTAATACGCTTGATGAACCGCTGAGTTTTAGTTCGTATTTACATCCAATTGTTCGGAAAAATTGGATAAAGCAAGTGATGCGTAAATTTATCATCGAAAATTTGTAATGTACATTTTAATTGTTTATCTTTGGAAAAACTTACTTAAACAATTAGACGTATGGTACATGAAAACAAAACAACAGGATTATTTCCTTGGGTGCTGATGATTTTGATGTCATCGGTCACTTTTGTCGGAATTTTGTCGGAATTACTGCCTTCAGGCGTGTTGCAACAGATTATGGGAGATTTGGACATCAATGAAGTTGAAGCTGGTCGCATGGTCGGCTTATATGCCCTTGCCTCAGCAATCTTCGGTATTCCTCTCATTTCTGCCACAATGCACCTCAACCGCAAAAACCTACTGTTACTGTTGCTAATCGGCTTTGCGATTTGTAACATCTTGTCGGGTTTGGTGCATAACTACTATCTGATATTGGCACTGCGTTTCATAGGTGGTATCAGTGCAGGAGTCATGTGGCCCATGATAGCAGCCTACGGTATGCGACTCGTCGAGCCAAGTCATCAAGGTAGAGCTGTAGCCATTATTATGGCGGGCAACACGTTAGGTATTAGCCTTGGAATGCCTCTGATGACCTCTGTTGGTGATCAGTTTGGTTGGCGCATTGAATTCATTGTATTAGGTCTCTTGGTGGCTCTGATTGCTTTGTTGTCACTCTTCATGTTGCCGTCAACACCGGGCGAGAAGCTCACATCGAGCACTTCACCATTCGCCATGCTTAAGAATAAGTCCATCTTACTCATTATCTTGCTCACCTTGTTGGGCGTTTGTGGACACTATGGAGTCTATACCTATATTACCCAATTGGTAGGAGAGATAGGCATTGAAGGTGGCGTCGAGATGGCATTGCTTGTTTTCGGCATCGGTTCTTTGATTTCCATTATTATTGCTACGAAGTATATTGACATGTATCTGCGTGAGCTTACCGTGTTGATGTTTGCTCTCCTTGGCATCGCTATGTTGTTGTTCTACTTCTTTAAGGGTGCCAGCGGCATTTCTCATTTCGGTTTCTTCTTATGGGGATTGTCATTCGGACCACTCGTTACGTTGTTCCAGGCAGCTGTGGGCAACCAAGTAGAGAAAGCCAAAGATGTGGCAATGTCGGTGCAGTCGTGCATGTTTAACCTCTCTATTATGGTCACAACTTGGATTGCAGGACTGCTGTTGATACGCTTTGGAGCGTTCAGTCTGTTATGGTATGCGGTAGTAATGGCGGTTCCAGGAATGATTATTTCTATCTTTGCAAGACACACATTGCGTCGGATAGGATAATTTACAAGTAAAATATACATCACAAAAAAGGCTACTTCTTTCGATAGTAGCCTTTTTTGTGATTATAACTTTAGACTTTGAACAGTCAATTTCTCAACTTGTTCGCTCGTTATTTTTGTCCTTACATCTTGAAAGGAATCTCATATTCTGTCGGTTTCTTCTTAAACAAGAATTCACCCTTTCTTACAGAAGCCAGCACACCAACACGTCTGCGGATGCAATCCCATGAGCTGTCGCCGTCCAGAACGATAAAGTTAGCATCCTTGCCTTCTTCCAGTCCGTATGCGTTGTGGATGTTCAAACACTTAGCACCATTGTAAGTAATCATGTCGAAAGCGTTTTCTACCTCCTCTGGGCTTGCATAATGTGACAAGTGGATGGCATTATCCAGGATGTTCATCATGTTACCGCTTCCCAATGGATACCACGGGTCGTTGATAGAGTCCTGAGCCAGTGCTACATTTATACCCATGTGCATGAACTCCTTGATGCGTGTTAAGCCGCGACGCTTTGGATAAGTGTCCTGACGACCTTGCAGGTACGCGTTCTCTGTGGGGCAGGAGATGAAGTTCATCTTACTTCTCTTAAACATATCGAACATGCGGTAAGCGTACGAGTTATCGGCCGAACCGAACGAACAGGTGTGGCTGGCGGTGGTCTTTGTACCATAATCCTCCAGGTATACCAAGGCGTTTAATATCTCAACGAATCTTGCCATGGTGTCGTCGGTCTCGTCACAGTGTACGTCAATCAGCACGTTGTATTTCATAGCCAGCTCAACAATGTCGTGGATAGATTTCTCTCCAAACTCTCTTGCCGGCTCGTAGTGTGGAATACCACCAATCACGTCAGCACCCATTTTCAGTGCTTCTTCCACCAATTCTTTACCACCCTTGTAGGTGTACATACCGTTTTGCGGGAATGCTACTACCTGGATATCTACAATATCCTTCATCTCTTCTTTCAGCTCCATAAGAGCCTTGAAGCCGATAAACTTGGGATCGGTGACGTCGGTCTGTGCGCGGATAAACTGTACACCCTGTGATACCTCGTCCTCGATACCCTTGCGTGCCAACTTCTTCACACCCTCAATGGTCATTGTTGCCTTATACTTGGGCCAGTTTTCGATAGCCTCGTAAAGCGTACCCGATGCAGCGCCAATGCCTTCCATCTCGGCCAGCGTGTAAACATAGTCTAAGTGCAAGTGTGGATCTACGTAAGGAGGAAGCACAAACTTACCTTTCAGGTCAATCTCCTCGTCACATTTAGGCAGATTATTGCCAATTTGAGCAATCTTGCCATTCTCCACAATCATTTCCGTTGCTGAACTGTTGCGATAAAATTTCGCATTAAAAAATTTTCTTTTCATAGTCATAAAAATTAAATAAGTATCGTGTTTCAAATATAACCATTTTATATAACATAAGCAAGTTTTCCGACTAAGTTTTTTCCTTTATTACTATAATATTTGTAAAATACTGTCAAAATGTACATTGCCAATTGATATAAGTCGTTGTATAACGATGAAATGGCTATTTCTTCCACATATCATTGGAAGTGCCCTTCGCCAGAAAATCTATGGCACTTGTAGCGAAGAAGACTGCAACCCAGTTTCTCAATACCTCCAATTCGAGACAAAATGAGTGGAAATGTTTGTCTTTTTTCTTGACAACAACCCCTTCATAGCTGCCGTATTTTGAAACAAACCTGTCATGCGTCGCAAATATCGCAGTATTTGAAGACTTTTATAAGCGACTGTTTATCAGTGTGTTGTAATTCTCATTCATGTTATTAAGCGTTTAACTTGCCTCTCTTACTATCCAAAATGATTGCTTTAGTGCCCTTAACTCTTTGTTCTAACCCTTTTATCTCATGTAAATAGCGCCTTTAAGTGCTGTTTACAGTCCTCTTAACTCAATGCTCTAACATTATTTGGGCTTTATTTTTGTCATTTTCACACTTTTGTGTAGTGAGCGTGCCTATCATTTTTTTCTATTTTGTCTTTTTCTAAACCCTCGTTTTTTGTCATTTATTTTAACAAAACTCAACTTGAATTGGTGCGTTAATTGGTTTCAAGTGTGCGTTGAAGTATAGCAAGTACATACAGGGAAGTTGCAAGATTGTTTAGTATTTCTTTGTTTTAAGGCTGGTTCTATAAATTACCACCGCACATAGTCATCAAATGTGTATGAAATACGTTTTGTTATCTTTTGGCTTCTTTTTAGTTCAAAATGTAAGTTCGTTCAGTCGTGTAGCTCGCTACACTCCTTCATTCTCTTGCATTTTGACCTCAAAAATAAGCTCAAAATCTAACAAAGCTAATTTATAGAACCAGCCTCAATCAGTTTCTCAATTATTTTGTTATCTCTTTGATTTGTAGTAATTTTGCACTTAAATATTAAACCCATTAAACTCATGGAAGAGAAAAAGTTCAAACGCACAACCGTGACGGCCGCCTTGCCGTATGCCAATGGTGGCGTTCACATAGGACACTTGGCAGGAGTGTATGTACCTGCTGATATTTATGTTCGCTATTTGCGACTGAAAAACCAAGACGTCATCTTTATTGGTGGTAGCGACGAGCATGGCGTACCCATCACCATAAGAGCCAAGAAAGAGGGGATTACGCCACAAGATGTGGTAGACCGCTATCATTCTATGATTAAAAAGAGTTTCGAGGAGTTTGGAATTAGCTTTGATGTCTATTCGCGTACCACCTCAAAGACGCACGAACAGTTGGCTTCCGACTTTTTTAAGAAACTGTTGAATGAGGGCAAATTGCAGGAACAAGAGTCTGAACAGTATTATGATGAAGAGGCTCACCAGTTCTTGGCAGACCGTTACATCAAAGGCGAGTGCCCCCACTGTCACTACGATGGAGCGTATGGCGACCAGTGTGAGCATTGCGGCACAGCCTTGTCTCCATTAGAATTGATCAATCCCACATCTACCCTCAGTGGTTCAAAACCTGTCATTAAGAAAACTAAAAACTGGTATTTGCCCTTGAACGAATATCAGCAGTGGCTCAAAGAGTGGATACTTCAAGGACACAAAGAGTGGCGCTCCAATGTCTACGGACAGTGCAAAAGCTGGTTAGACCTTGATTTGCAGCCTCGCGCCATGACACGCGACCTCGATTGGGGTATTCCTGTGCCAGTAGAAGGTGCAGAGGGGAAAGTGCTATATGTATGGTTCGATGCCCCGATTGGCTATATTTCCAATACCAAGGAACTGTGTGAACAGGCACCAGAGCGTTGGGGCTCTTGGGAAAAATGGTGGAAGGATGAAGATACTCGTTTGATACATTTCATCGGAAAGGATAACATCGTGTTCCATTGTCTCATCTTCCCCACCATGTTGAAGGCACACGGAGGCTATATCTTGCCCGACAACGTGCCAGCTAACGAGTTCCTCAATCTAGAGAATGACAAGATTTCTACCTCACGCAATTGGGCAGTATGGTTGCATGAGTACTTGGTAGACCTGCCTGGAAAGCAGGACGTGTTGCGCTATGTGTTGACAGCCAATGCACCAGAGACCAAGGACAATAACTTTACGTGGAAAGATTTCCAAGAGCACAACAACTCTGAGCTGGTAGGCATTTATGGCAATTTTGTGAACAGAGCGTTGCAACTCACCAAAAAATATTTTGAGGGAGTGGTTCCAGCGTGTGGTGAATTGTTGGATATTGACAAGCAAACACTCGAAGAATTCAAGGATGTAAAGCAAAAAGTAGAAACGCTTTTGGATGCGTTCAGGTTCAGAGATGCGCAGAAGGAAGCCATGAATCTGGCACGCATAGGAAACAAATATATCACTGAATGTGAACCTTGGAAGGTATGGAAAACCAATCCAGAACGGGTAAAGACCATTTTATACGTCTCACTGCAATTGGTTGCCAATCTTGCCATTGCCTTTGAACCCTTCTTGCCCTTCTCCTCTAAGAAACTTCGGCAACTCATCAACATGGATACCTTCGATTGGAGTCAGTTGGGAAGTACCGACTTGTTGAAAGCTAACCATCATTTGGCAGAACCAGAGCTGCTGTTTGAAAAGATTGAAGATGAGACTATTGAGATTCAACTCAAAAAGTTAGAAGAAACGAAGAAAGCCAACGAGGCTGCTAACTATGTGGCAAAGCCCATCAAACCGACCATTGACTTTGCTGACTTCGAGAAACTTGATATCCGAGTAGGACACATCAGGCATTGCGAACGGGTGAAGAAGGCAAACAAATTATTGAAGTTCACCATTGATGACGGCACAGGTACCGATCGCACCATTGTGAGTGGTATTGCAAAATTCTATGACCCTGAGGCACTCATTGGCAAAGATGTGTGCTTTATAGCTAATTTAGCACCTCGCAAGTTAATGGGCATTGAGAGCCAAGGCATGATATTGTCTGCCGAAGACTTCGATGGTTCTTTGAGCGTAACCACCATAGAGCATCCTGTAAAGCCTGGTAGTCAGGTGATGTAAAATAGCAATTGATACAAAAAATCATGATTTTAAGCAACAAACACTTATTGAGTTTCTTCTTTTTGTTCATGGGTTTGTCTCTTCAGGCTCATCCATGGCTCTATCCATCACTAAAGGTAGATACCACTAAGACAGAAAAGAAGACACCCCGTGATACCACCAGCACGGTAAAAGATACGGTGGATGTAAAGAAAAAGGTCAAGAAAAAGAATGAGTATGCTGACCTACTTAAGAAGGGAGGAACAGAACTCAAAGGACTTTTCACTGTCCGCCATATCGAAGATAAATGGTATTTTGAGGTTCCTGATAGTCTTTTAGGTCGATATTTCTTGGCGGTAACACGCCTTACAGCTACTCCCCAAAACTTTGGAAAGTATGCAGGAGAAATGATGAACGAGGCAACGGTTTATTTTGAAAAACGAGATGAGAAAACCATGTTGCTACGTGTATATGTGTTATCACAGTTGGCTAATGAGAAGGACAATATCTCTCGAACGCTCAAGGCTTCAACAGTAGATCCAATTGTGGCATCGTTTAAGATTATTGGAACTAACAAAGATTCAAAGCGTAGCTTGATAGAAGTTACCAAACTCTTTAAGTCTGAAAACAAAGTCATGTCGTTTGCCGAGTTTTTTAGTAAGCGATTGAAGTTGGGAGGATTGCAGAGCGATCGAACATTTATCGACACATTGAAAGTTTATCCTATTAACATAGAGATTGCAACGACTCGGACTTATAGTTCGTCGGGGCAGAATATGGCTGCTGCACAAACGGGTGCGGTGACCTTAGGACTTAACACCAGTTTTGTCATGTTGCCTAAGACACCTATGCGTAAACGCCTTTGGGACGAGCGTGTGGGGTACTTTACAGACCGTGTGACGTATTTTAACGATAATCAGCATAAGACCGACCGTGAACAATTCATAGGAAGATTTCGTTTGGTGCCAAAAGACGTGCAGCGATATCGTCGGGGAGAGTTGGTGGAACCCGTTAAGCCCATCATCTTCTATATAGACCCTGCTACACCTAAGAAATGGGTTCCTTATCTCATTAAAGGTGTGAACGACTGGCAAGTAGCTTTTGAGGCGGCTGGATTTAAGAAGGCTATTATCGGTAAGGAATGGCCCAAAGACAGACCAGACATGAGTGTGGACGATGCGCGCTATAATGTAATTCGTTATTTGCCTGCGGAAATAGAAAATGCGTATGGCCCTCATGTCGTCGATCCTCGAAGTGGTGAAACCATTGAGAGCCATATCTGCTGGTATCATAATGTGATGAATTTGCTCACCAAGTGGTACATGACACAGTGTGGCCCGCTTGATAAGCGAGCTCAGAAAATGCCCTTTGACGATCAACTGATGGGCGAGCTAATCCGTTTTGTATCATCACACGAGGTAGGACACACGCTCGGCTTGCGCCATAACATGGGAGCCAGCCATGCCACACCAGTAGAAAAGTTGCGTGACAAAGCATGGGTAGAGAAGCATGGACACACCGTTTCTATTATGGACTATGCCCGATTCAACTATGTGGCACAACCTCAAGACGGCATTTCGTCAAAAGGTCTTTTCCCACGCATCAATGATTATGACAAGTGGGCGATTAAATGGGGCTATCAATATCGCCCAGAATTTAAGGATGAATTTGCAGAACGCAAAGCCTTACGTGCAGAAACAACCAAAGTATTGAAAAATAATCCTCGCCTTTGGTTCAGTGGGGAGGGGCGTGATGAAGACCCCCGTTCACAGACAGAGGACTTGGGTGATAACAATGTGAAGGCGTCTGATTATGGTATCCTTAACTTGCAGCGGGTCATGACGAACCTGCCAAAGTGGACCAAACAGCCAGATAGCCAATTTGACAATCTCACAGAGATGCACGAAAGCGTACGTGATCAGTTCCGTAGGTACATCAATCATGTGCTAAAGAATGTAGGCGGACGCTATCTTAACAACCTGCCAGGTTCTAAACCCTATGAAGTAGCACCTGCAGAGCGTCAGAAAGAAGCAGTAGATTTCTTGGCTCGTCAGTTGTTCGATGCGCCATTATGGTTGTATCCCGACAATATCACAAGTATCACAGGTGACAATGCAGTTGCTCGTATCTCGAGTGATCAAAATCGTGTACTGAATTCTTTGCTCTCGTTAGACGTCTTGACTAAGATTTATAACGATTCTTTCGATCGCTCTTCAGCGTACCAATTGCCCGATTATCTTGACGATGTTTATCGTGCAGTGTGGAAACCATTGACGGCAGAACCGAATATAAAGAACACCACTCGTCGCACTTTAGAGCGTAGTTTCGTGCAATGTGTCGACCAACTGCTTAACCCAAGTGAAAAACCACAGCGGGCATCCAGTCTTTCTCAAATGCTTGCGACAGGTTCAGGTGGCAATTCTTCTTCGCTGACAAGTGATGCGTTGCTGTATGTACAAATGCTTTTGGATAAAGTAGAGACGTATTGTCAAGCACAACAGGCGCAAAACAGTGGCGTGAATGCCATGCACTACAAAGACTTGTTACGGCAAATCAAACGGGTTAAAGATAAGCAGACCTCGGTGAAATAAAAAGATAAAATAAAGCGTCTCAATGATAAGATACAGCCTTATCTTATCATGAAGGGAAGCTTTATCATCGACAATTTCAAAAAACAGCCATTTTATCGGACGTGAAAGGATTCTTCTCAACGATAAAATGGCTATTTTTTTATTCGAATCTTTTGGTGATAACTATCAAATTGTATGGAGTTATTCTCGATGAAACGGGGGAATATGCCATTATCTATTAGTTCTTTGGGGGTGTCAACCTGTAATTGATGAGCATCATCAATGAGCCATATCTTATCTGCAACTTGGATAGCTAACTCAATATCGTGGATAGATAAGAAGATACATTTATCCTCTTTGTGCGCCAGTCGTGCAAGTAACTGTAGCGTTTCGGCTTTGCTTTGAAAATCTAAGAAGGCTGTTGGCTCGTCCAAGATGATGATGGAGGTCTGTTGTGCCAATGCTTTTGCTATAAAAACTTTTTGCTTCTCTCCGTCGCTTAGCGTTTGTATCTTCCTATGAGATAGAGGCGTGATGCCAACAAGTGCTATGGAGGATTGTATAATTTCATCGTCCGTCTTACTCAATCCTCCCCAAAATCCTGTGTACGGTGAGCGACCTAAGCCCACTAATTCGTAGACAGTTATGTTTTTAAGATCGAGTTTTTCGGTCAGTACCACACTTACTTTTTGCGCCAACTCTTGATGATTCCATTGATGCAGTGGTTTGCCTGCCATCTTTATCGTACCCTTTAGCGGTGGTTGAAAGCCAGCAAGTGTGCGCAACAGTGTCGACTTTCCCGAGCCGTTTGCTCCTAATAGGCAGGTGAACTGTCCACTATACAGTGAGGCTGTGATAGGAGACACCACAGCGTGATTATCGTATCCAATTATTAAATCAATGAGTTCTATCGTTTGCATCGTGTCGCAAAGATAAGCATTTAAGCAAAATATCTCGCTTCAACGCTCCTTTTTTATTCTAAAAATGTGTCTCTTTTTTAGGTGATAGCGATGTTAAAAAAAATACGCTGTAACTCTTCTCGAGCTACAGCGTATAAGTATGTTTAACTAAAAAACTTTTCTTAGTAAATGAAAACCTCACGGCCTCCATTGTTACCTGTTAAACAATCTGTTTAATTTACCTTAAACCTAATAACTAAAAACCTAAATCTATTACTACTAACCTAAACAATCTATTAACCTTTTGGTGTTGCAAAGGTATGTACTTTTGCGGTTCGTTCCAAATATGTCTTGCTGTTTCCTTGCAAAAACGGTGCTTTCTTGACTTATATCAACAAATTGTGTTCGCACACAATGATGTTTTTCTTCATCAATAGGGTAGAGGTGATGTTTCTATATGCGGTCATATTGCTGCATCAATGGCTTAAAAAGCACTAATTTCTTGTTGGATTTTGTAAATTGATGTATCTTTACCCCTATAATAAAGCAGTGATATGCGGATATTGATAGTGAACACAAGTGAGAAAACGGGTGGGGCAGCGCTGGCTTCTAATCGTTTGATGGAGGCTTTGAACAAAGCGGGATGCAAGGCAAAAATGTTGGTGAAGGATAAAGAGACCAACCAACTTTCTGTTGTAGCATTGCCTAGTGAGTGGCTTAAGCGGTGGCATTTCCTGTGGGAACGATGGTGCATCTTTTGCCATTTGCATTTTAATAAGCGATATTTGTTCGCTATCGATATTGCCAATATCGGAACAGACATCACCCAACTGCGTGAATTTCAAGAGGCAGACATCATTCATTTGGAGTGGATTAACCAAGGGATGTTGTCCCTTCGTAATATCGAGAAGATAGTGGAAAGCGGTAAACCCGTGGTGTGGACACTGCATGATATTTGGCCTGCAACAGGTATTTGCCACCTTAGTCTTTCATGTACGCATTTTAAGAACGAATGTGGAAACTGCTTTTATCTGCCAGGTGGGGGTTCTAAATTGGATTTATCGCACCGCATCTGGCAACGCAAAAACGCTATTTACCAACAGAGTAACATTCATTTTGTTACTTGTAGTGACTGGTTAGGACAGCAAGCAAAGGCAAGTGGATTACTATCAAAGCAAGCCCTCTCTATCATTCCTAATCCTATTGATACCCATGTGTTTGCACCAGCAAGTAAGTACGAGGCTGCTCAACGGTTAGGATTGCCAACAGACAAACAGCTGATTTTGTTTGCCTCACAGCGCATCACGAACGTTAATAAGGGTATTCAATATCTCATAGAGGCGTGCCAACTACTCGTTCATCAGCAACCTGAGCTGAAAAACAGCGTAGGATTAGTGGTGTTGGGCGGTCATGCAGAGGAGATAACGGATTGTTTTGATTTACCTACTTATCCACTTGGTTATGTGAATGATACGAAGAAAATCGTGGATGTGTACAATGCAGTAGACTTGTTTGTCCTGCCTTCGCTTTCTGAGAATTTGCCCAATACCATTATGGAAGCCATGGCGTGTGGAGTACCATGTGTAGGTTTTGAGGTAGGGGGCATTCCTGAGATGATTGATCACCGAGAGAATGGCTATGTGGCGCATTATAAAGATGCGCAATCCTTGGCAGCTGGCATGGCATGGATATTGGATGAAGAAACCGACTACGAGACATTGAGCAAAAACTGTATCCATAAAGTAAGGACGGAGTATGCACAACAGCGTGTGGCGGAACGATATTTGGCTGTGTATCAATCCGTATGGAGAAATAAAAAGGAAGAATAGATGATTAAATTTACGATTATCACTTGTACCTATCAAGCGGAGAAAGAAGTGGAGAGGACGCTAAGAAGTGTATTGAAACAAACATACAAGGATGTTGAGCATTTGATTGTGGACGGTGCTTCTACGGATGCAACGTTGCGGTTGGCGCAAGCTTATGTCACCGAGTCGCAAGCGCAACACAACGGACACAAGGTAATGGTGACTTCAGAGCCTGATAAGGGATTGTATGATGCGATGAACAAGGGTCTCAACCATGCTACGGGAGATTATGTGTTGTTTCTGAATGCTGGAGATACCTTTCCGTCTGAAAGCACCTTAACACAGGTGGCAGCATGTGTGGAGAGGGCGAGTGGCTTGCCTGGTGTGTTATATGGCGATACAGATATTGTAGACAATGAGGGGAGATTTGTGCGCCACCGTCGCCTTTCTCCGCCTAAGAAGTTGAGTTGGAAGTCGTTTATGCAAGGAATGGTGGTGTGTCATCAAGCTTTTTATGCACGCACGGATTTGGCAAAGCAAGTTCCCTATCAATTAAAATATCGTTATTCTGCCGATGTTGACTGGTGTATCAGGGTGATGAAAATGGCACAGAAACAAGGACTGCCTTTGTGCAATGTCCAGACTGTAGTGGCGAACTATTTGGATGGAGGCATGACAGAAAAAAATCATAAGACATCTTTGAAAGAGCGTTTTCGTGTCATGGAATCGCATTATGGTTATCTCCCAACACTCTTCATGCATGCATGGTTTGCAGTAAGAAGTGTGTTGAAAAAGTAAGTGTATGTGTGTTTGAGCAAAATATTTGGAGGATTGATGTGATATGAGATACATCAATCCTCCAAATAGCTGATAGAAGTTTATAATTCAATAATCATGGTTTGGCGCGGTTCTAACTGTATGTCAGTGGTCAAATCAATAGTTTTTCCTGTCTGTACCTCCACACCTGCTTTGTGTTGCCCAATTACTTCGGCATATCGCTTCACGTCCAATCGAGCTTCTTTCGACGTTCCGTTGAGTACAGTTAGCACAGTTTTACCTTGATGTTGGCGTGCTAAGACGTACACCCCTTGGTGAGGAATGAACTGAATCTGCTTGCCTTTGACTATCACTTCATTGCCCTGTCGCCAATGCAGCAGCTTGCTGAGCCAGTTGAACATTTCGTTTTGTGCCGTTGACCTGCCCTCTGCCGTGAATGCTGTGTGTACATCGCCCGGGAAACCACCGGGGAAATCCTGCCGTACATTACCATCGGTCACCTCTTTGGTGCCATTCATCAGTACCTCGGTGCCGTAATACAGCTGCGGAGTGCGGTTCATGGTGAGCAAAAGAGCTAAGGCTTGCTTCAGTGCGGCTGTATCTTGTCCGTGTCCCAAGAATCGGTCGGTGTCGTGATTCTCAATGAACCCCATCACATTTTCTGGCTTTTCGTATAGGTAATCGTACACCAGTGAGTTGTAAACCCTGTTCAGTCCATCCCACCATCCATCGGTCTCTTCATTTTTCGCCTTATTGATTTTCTCGAAAAAACTAAAATCCATGACGCTTTTCAGGTTGCTGTTGATGTTCGACAGTTTACTGTCTTTTTGCCAAGCAGCAGTATAAGCGGGTTCTGTGTTCCACGTTTCGCCCACCACATTGAAGTTGTGATACTCCTCGTTGAGCGTCTTCATCCACAGTGCCATGGCTTTGCGGTCGGCATAAGGATAAGTGTCCATGCGGATGCCATCGATGCCTACGGTTTCTATCCACCATATACTGTTTTGGATGAGGTACTTGATGACGTGTGGATTGCGCTGGTTCAAGTCGGGCATGGAGGGTACAAACCATCCGTCAACGGTTTCTTTTAGGTCTATTTCCGAAGCGTATGGGTCGAGTACTGGCGTGAGTTTATAACTGGTCTGTAAATACTTGGAGTCGGTTTTTGTACCATTTGGCATGCCTGTCTTCTCGTCTTTGCCAGTCTTCTTGTCCTCCTTGAGCCATTCAGGCTCATTCAGCCAATCGTCAGAGGGCAGCTCTTTTATCCACGGATGTTCAAATCCGCAGTGGTTGAAAATCATGTCCATCACCACTTTGAGTCCCTTTTGGTGGGCTTCGTCAATGAGCTGGCGATATTCCTCGTTAGTTCCAAAGCGTGGATCTACCTTATAGTAATCTGTCGTGGCATAGCCATGATAGGTACTAAAACCGTTGGTGTCGGGCGAATTGTTCTCCAATACAGGTGTGAACCATAGGGCGGTCACCCCCAAATTGGTGAAGTAATCGAGGTGTTTGCGAATGCCCTCCAAGTCGCCCCCATGTCTCAGACTGGGTTTCGTGCGGTCGCAAACATAGTTGTTCATACCTTTTATCTGGTCGTTCTTGGTGTCTCCGTTGGCAAATCGGTCGGGCATGAGCATGTACAGCACGTCGGCATTGGTGAATCCCATGCGCTTGTCGCCACTCATCTCCCGCTGCTTCAGCTCGTATTTCACCTTTTTTGTTTTCTTTCCCTTGGTGAACGACAGTGTGATGGTGCCTGGCTTGGCGTCCTTCAGGTTGAGGTAAGCCAACAAATAATGTGCGTTGGGCATCTGTACCACACTGTCTATTCGCACGCCAGCGTCACGGGTAGTTACTTGAGTGCCGTGCAAGTCGTTGCCGTACACCATGAGTTGCAAACTCGCATCCTTCATCCCAACAAACCAATTGGTTGGATCAATGCGGTTTATTTGTATCTGCGCATTCGTTACGAACGCTTGACACAAAAGAAACATGATAAATATAGATTTCTTCATACGATGAGGTTTATATGATATTTTGTTGAGATTTCCATGAATCTACATCCATTTTTTTTATATTTAACAACGAAAAACACGAAATAATCGAAATTCCTTTATAGACATTAAATCTTCGAAAGAACATAAATGTTCTGTCTAAATAAACGAAACCGACAATCCCTATATTCATTATCAATGATGTAACTCCGTTATTTTTCGTTTTTTTCCGTTTGAACGTTTACGTTCTTTCGTAAGGCTCTGTCATTCCTCTTTCCCTTTATTTTCTTTTCGTTTATTCTGTTTCTTTCGTTGTTGAGTTTCCAATCGTCATTCTTATTTTCTTATTGTTTTTGTATTCAGAATGTTTGTTGGATTGATTAACCGAATAGGGTGTATGACGATTTCGTTGAAATTAATGAGAATTCCTAATTTCATTCCTGTAGCCTTTAGATAGTTAATCAGTTGTGCCTTGTGTACCTCTTCTATCTTTTGCACAGATTTTAGTTCTACAATAATCTTGTTTTCCACACAAAAATCACAAATGTACGGTGTAGATAAAGGGCGTTGGTGATACGATATCTGTATCTTCTTTTCTCTTTCAAAGTTAACACCACGTTCTTGTAAAGCTATTGCAAATGCCTCTTGGTACACTTTTTCTAAGAATCCGCATCCTAAGTCTTTGTGTACATCAAAGGCTGCTCCTGTTATTTGGTAAGATAAATCTTTGAATAGAAGTTCCATATCTTATTCTTTTTGAGGATGATGCCTTTAACAACGAAATACAAAAAACAATCGAAAACCTTTCAGCCTTGGGTGTATAAAAGAACATAAATATTCTGTCGAAATGCGAATGCTATTTGCTTTAATATTTGGAACTGTACTGATGTGTACTTGACTTTTGTTTGTTTCGTCAGAACGTTTACGTTCTATTGGGTTATTTTTCTGATTTCTTTTTTAACTCATTGCTTTTAGTTCTTTTTGCTTTTTTCGTTGTTCATCCTCTCCGAGTATTAGGGTTCAGTATTGTTTTATTTATGACATTTGTTGTTACTACAAAAAATTATTGCTTGTTGATAGACAAAATAAGCGCTGATTGGGCAGGGACAATGGCCTTGTCGGCATGTTCATCGCGCATCAATTTCTCTGTTCCATTGACGTCAATGACCCCATCATAGCACAGTACGTTGTACGCTCCAGCAGGTAAGGATACCTGTTTCTCGGTCTTGTTGGCATTGAGCAGCACGTAGATGTAGCTGTTGGTGGGGACATCAAACAGGCGATAACCCACCAAGCATGGCTCTGTTGGGAGGAATGTGAGATGCTGACGCACCGCCTCGGCATTGCCCAAACGGAATGCGTGGTATTGCTTTCGCAGTGCTATGAGTCCTTTGTAATAGCTGAACACCTGTGGGTAACGCTGTAAATTGTCCCAATCCAACCGATTGATTTCTATGGGAGATTTGTACGAGTTGTGTACCCCTTGTTTGTCACGAAGCATCTCTTCGCCACTCAACATAAACGGAACACCTTGTGAAGTGAACACTGCCGTTTGTGCGAGCAAGTCCAATCGGATGATTTCTTCGGTAGAAATGTTGGGTATCGACGCTTTCAGTCGGTCCACCAAGCACATGTCGTCGTGGCAACTTACATAACTAATCATTTGTGTGGGTTCGGTTGCCCATGCCACTTTGCTGTAGTTCACTTTGCTCATGTCTACTTGTGGGTGTGCTATGGCACCGGCGATGCCAAACTTGATACTCTCTTCCTGCCCCGCGATGCCGGCGAGAAACGCCCCCTTGCTGTCGTCCGAGAACGGGCCGCGGAGTGCATCGCGCAGTTCATCGCTGAAAGCACCGATGCGTGGCATCTGTTTAACGTTGGCCTTGAGTGCCAACTTTTCCGTAGGATAGGCACACGTTCCTGCGCTCCATCCCTCGCCATAGATATATATTGATTTCCGAGGCAGTCTCGTTGCCGCAGCCAGAACCGTCAGAATAGGTGCCGTCGGCATTCTTGCGATAGAAATAATCGGGAAAGGTGCGTTGGAAATTGCTGCCGTCAATGTCGAACGTATGGTTATACACCACGTCGAGAATGACGCGGATACCCGCCTTGTGCAGGGCTTGCACCATCTGCTTGAACTCCCTGATGCGCACTTCAGGCTTGTAGGGGTCAGTGGCATACGACCCCTCGGGCACATTGTAGTTCAGTGGGTCGTAGCCCCAATTGTACTGAGGCTGGTCGAGTTTTGTCTCATCCACCGAGGCATAATCGTAGGAGGGGAGGATGTGTACGGCGTTGACACCCAGCGACACCAAGTGTTCGATGGCTTTAGGCTCGGTGAGTGCCAGGTATTTTCCCTTGTGTTTTAGTCCGGACGACGCATCAATGGAAAAGTCCCTGTGGTGCATTTCGTAGATGACAAGGTCTGCAGGCGAAGCCAGTGCCGGCCTTACATCATGTTCCCAGCCCACGGGATTGGTGGTCTCCAGGTCGATGATAGCTCCCCGTTTGCCGTTCACGCCTACGGCACGGGCAAACATTCCCGGCATTTCCACGGGTTGCTTCTTTGTTCCCACCACGTCGAAGGTATAGAACATGCCTTTCAAATCACCCTTCACATCGGCTATCCACCCGAAATTCTCTTCTCGCTTCATCTTGATGGTCTTAACCGGCTTGCCGCCCAATCCCTCACGATAGAGTCTGATGAGAGGCCGATGCCGTGCATTGTCGGGGGCACACAGGAAAAAGGTAGTCTCTGATGACGTGTAGTCAACGTGGCTGGTGTAATCTATGGCCATTGTATCGAGTGACTGCGCGCGCATCCATGCGCACATGATTAAAAGAAAGGATGTTAGAAACAGTACTTTCAATTTCATTTTCTTCAGGCATTTAGGTTTGCAGATGTTTATTATTGCGCCATGAGCGAAACGGCAAATCCGCCACCGCTGGCTTGATTGATTTTCAACACGTCTCCACGCTTCACGGTTTTGTGCGTGATGACATAAGCTTGTGGGTTGTGGTCGTAATGGGCATTTTTAGCATCGGCATAAATCGTGCACTTGTACTTCTTACCCTTGTCGAGGAAGTCGAGTTTGATGACACTCTTATGTCCATTCTCGTCGCATTTGCCACCGATAAACCAGTTGTCTGTGCCTTTTGCCTTGCGAGCCACGGTGATATAGTCGCCGGGTTCAGCCTCTAAATACTTGCTGTCGTCCCAGTCAACAGCCACATCTCGTATGAATTGGAACGCATCATCGAATTTCTCGTAGTGTTCGGGCAAGTCGGCAGCCATTTGAAGTGGGCTGTACATGGTGACATATAGAGCCAATTGTCCTGCCAAGGTGGAGTGTACAAAGCTGGTATTGTTGCTCCATTCTGACAGTTTTGTTACAAAAATACCTGGCGTGTAGTCCATTGGTCCACCCTGTAAGCGAGTAAAGGGCAGGATAGTGGTATGGTCTGGATTGTTTCCTCCAAAGGCTTCGTACTCTCCACCTCTTGCACTTTCGTTGCCAACCATGTTAGGCCATGTTCGGCATAAGCCTGTTGGGCGTGTCGCTTCGTGCGCATTCACCATGATATGGTGCTTGGCAGCTTGCTTCACCACATACATATAATGGTCGTTCATGGATTGAGAGAAGTGGTGGTCGCCACGAGGAATGATGTCACCTACATATCCTGTCTTCACGGCGTCGTATCCATATTCGTTCATGAGATTGAAAGCTTTTTCCAAATGTCGTTCATAATTCACCGCACTGGATGATGTCTCGTGGTGCATCAAGAGTTTTACGCCTTTACAATGGGCATACTCGTTGAGTCCCTTCAGGTCGAAGTCTGGATAAGGTGTAACGAAGTCGAACACGTCTTGCTTCCAGTGGTTCGCCCAATCTTCCCAACCTACGTTCCATCCCTCCACCAAGACTTGGTCCAATCCGTTCTTGGCAGCGAAGTCGATGTATCGCTTCACTTTGTCTGTGTTAGCCGCATGGCGTCCGTTTGGCTTCGCTTTACTCCAGTCTATTTGGTCGAGTTTGATAGACGGGAACTCGTCGGTGTAGTTCCATGCGCTTTTGCCAACAATCATTTCCCACCACACACCGCAGTATTTTGTGGGATGAATCCAACTTGTGTCTTCTATCTTACACGGCTCGTTGAGGTTCAGTATGAGGTTGCTCGACAGCATATCGCATGCGTCATCGCTCACCATTACCGTTCGCCACGGACTCTTACAAGGGGTTTGCATACACCCCTTGGCACCGTATGCGTCTGGAGTGAGCCAGCTTTCAAACGTCATGGTCTTATCGTCTAAGTTGAGGTGCATGGTAGAATAGTCCACACAAGCTGCCTCGTGGATGTTGATGTACAGCCCATCTTGGCTTTTCATTTGCAGCGAGGTCTGCACGCCTGTTGGCGAGAATACCGCCACCGACGAGTTTCCCCAGTTCACCGCATCATGGAAACGACCTCTGATTTCGGAGAGTTTGCTTTGCTGTGTCTTTTGCTCTTGCGTGTCATAGTCGCCCGGTATCCACCATGCCGTATGGTCGCCAGCCATGGCAAACTGCGTATGTTCTTCTTTAATGAGGAAATACGTCAAACTGTCTTGCTGTGGAAATTCATAGCGCAATCCCATTCCTTCGTTGTAAACACGGAACCGAACAATGATATTGCGCTCAGAAGAAGCTTGATGCAACGTTACCGCCAGTTCGTTATAATGGTTTCTGATGGTTGCGGTCTCCCCCCAAACAGGCTTCCATGTCTCGTCAAAGGTGGATGTCTGCGTGTCTTTAACCGTAAACCCATTCATCAAGTCGGTTTCCCTGAGCCCCTTGGAGGCGTGTTTGTCCTTCATGAGTTCCAATCCCAAGCGCGATGGTTTCACCACGGCTTTGCCTTTATAAGTCATGGAATAGGTGGGTACGCCATTGCCTTGCAGACTGAAGTTGACGCTTACATTGCCATTGGGCGATTTGACTACTTGTGCCAACAATGCCATTGGCAGCATAAAAAACAAAAGGATAAGGTTGATTTTCTTCATGATGTTTTGGTTGAAAGGTATGCCACAAGGGCGCAAACCCTTGTGGCTATAGGTGTGAGGGGTAAGGTGTTAGACCCTTCCCGACTGTGAGTTCAGTTCACATAGATTGCTCACCAAGCTATTGTCGGTCAGCATGTCTTCTATGTTCAGGTGCATCCGATAACGCCAATAATGCTTCGGATTGGCAGGAATGTTGATACGTTCGGCGTTGGCATCGTCCAATCGGAGACGTTCGTCCATGGACAACCAGTCTTGTATGGATAGGATGCAAAGCATGGAGGGCGATGCCAAGTGTTGCCAAATGATGTCGCGAGCCAACCAACCCGGCAGTGGGTGAGGGGCAGGTCCTTCCTTTCCAAGCATGGTGTTGTAATAATGCTGTGTGCGTGGGTAATCTTCATCCCACCATTGGCGCAGCGTTGGCATGTCGTGTGAGGATATGGTAGCCACACTTCTGTAGGGGTTGCCAGGTAAATAGCCAAAGGTTACCTTTGGGTCTTTGGGCATCGACTGCACCTCGAGACTGAGGATGCGCAGTTCGTTCATCACCCATGCCACGCAATCGGGCACCATTCCCAAGTCTTCGGCACACACCAACATGCGGGTAGCCTGTACCAATTTAGGTAATTTCTTCATCGCCTCGTGATACCAGAACTGGTTGTTGCGGCGATAGTAGTATTCGTTGTACAAACGGTTGAACGCCTGTTTGTCCACATCCCACAGACTTTCGTAAATGAAGTTGAATTGTGCCGTGATGCGTGGGTGGAACAGATGTGGGTTCTTCTTGTCACGAACAAACAACACATCGTTGGCAAGCGCATACAGTCCGTCGCGTATCCATGTGTTCTTCTCGTCCATCTCTTGCCCCTCGAAGGCTGCTTCAATCTTACGCTCGGTATTGAAATGCTCGTTCAACTCAAACACGTCGTCGTGAATATGGTTGAGGTATTTGGCGATGACTTCTTCCTGATGTTCGCCAAACACCCTGTCGATAACCCAGTTGCGGACGTAAGGCTTCGTAAATAAATCTTCTTGGAAGTTGAGTCCGTAGGATGCTATCTCCTCGCGCGACATACCTAACGATGGCGAAAACTGTCCGCACAAGCCGTTGACACAGCTAATAGGTATTTCCCAAATGCGGAAGAATCCCAATACGTGGTCGATGCGATAAGCGTCGAAGAACTCCGCCATGTTCTTGAAACGGCGTTCCCACCATGCGCATCCGTCTTTCAACATCTCGTCCCAGTTGTAGGTAGGGAATCCCCAATTCTGTCCGTTGACGGAGAAATCATCGGGTGGCGCACCTGCCTGTCCGTCTATGTTGAAGTATTTGGGTTCTACCCAAACGTCACAGCCGTGACGACTCACCCCAATTGGCACGTCGCCCTTGAGTACGATGCGCTTGCTTTGCGCATAGGCGTGCGCCTCTTTCATTTGGGTGTATAGCACAAACTGCACGAAGTAGTAGAACGCTACTTGTTGATATGCCTTGTTGCTTGGGGTGCTTAACGCCTTGCGGTCTGCCTCGTTCCATGTGTGGTGGTCGGGCCATTGTGTAGCGTCTGCCGTGCCGTATTGGTCGCGCAGGTAGCAGAACTGTGCGTAGGGTACCAGCCAGCGGGTGCTCTTTTCGAAGAACGCCTTGTACGCCTTGGTTCCCATGGTGCGTTTGCCCTCTTGCTTGAAGAGTAACTGTAAGAAATCCATCTTGCTTCTCATCACGCGCACATAGTCAATCTGTGGCAGGCAGTTCAGCTCTTCTTGCAATGTGTCAAATTGCGCTTGCTGCGCCTTGTCGTTGAGTTTGGGTAATTGTCGCAAGTCACAATAGAGCGGATGCAACGCAAACACGCTGATGCAGCTGTAAGGGTAAGAGTCTGTGTAAGTGTAGGTGGCTGTGGTGTCGTTGATGGGCAGCAACTGAAGGACGTGCTGTCCGGTGGCTTCCACAAAGTCGATCATTGCCTTGAGGTCACCAAAGTCGCCCACGCCAAAGCTACCTTTCCTACGTAGTGAGAATACAGGAACCAATGTTCCAGCCACCTTTGTGTTGGGCATGGGCATGAAAGCCTGATCCAACTGGTACACTACCACGTCGCCACGGTTGAGCTTGGGTACGTCAATGGTGCGGTTGAAGCACGGTTCCCACATGGGGTCGTTCGTGGGAAGGCTGTACGATAGGGCAGCAAACTTCAGTTCTATGTGCTGCTCGCTCAGTGTTTCAGCGTCCACGTCCACCACCCATTCGTTGTGCTGGTGCTGGGTCATGGGCAGTGCTTTGCTGATGTTCCACTCACCCAAGACCTCGGTGTCGCCCGACAGCACTAAATATTGGTCGGGTTTGAGTTGTGGAGAACGTACGATGATACGCACCGTCTTGTCGTAAGCCGTGGACTGCAGGGCTTGCAATGTGCTGCGGTGAAAGCAGTCGGTGAAAGCCGAAGAGTACAGGTACGAGTCTTCTGGTATCTGCATCCAATGGTCGTACACATGGTATTGCTTCGCTTTGGCTGCCGTGAGGTCAAGGCGGTGGGTAAGAGTGGTCCATTCCTTGCGCGTTACCTTTCCATCGCATTCTACCGAGTAGTAGTAGCAAAGGGAATTTTGCTCTTCAGTGGCAGACAGTTTGAGGTCGCACTGCCAGTGCAGTCCGTCGGTGGTGTACATTCTATAAGGGGTATAAAGCCCATCTGCAGGCTGACCATCATTCACTACATTCAAGATGAGGTCTTCCCCAAAAACCGTTTTGTATTCAATGTTAAATAATAGATTCATAGACTAAGGGTTAGTAGTTGTTCGACTGTCAATAAGTCGCTTATCTGCAAATTTATAAAGAATAGGTAGGGGGTCGCTGCCTTGTAGAGATAAAACTGTTAGAAATATTGCGCAAACGTTTGCGCTTCTTCTCTTTATTATGAATGCACAGGGTAGGCGAGTGCCTGTGATTTTGTCCTGATTTTTCCTTTTCAGAAAGTTGAGAAATAGATTTTGGAACGGCTATAGAGGTACCCTTTTCGTCTTGTTTTTACTCCTCTCGGCGGTTAACCCATTACTTTAGTCGCGCTATCTTGTGTGAATAAGAGCACAAAGTGGTGCAAATAAGCCTGTTAAGTCAATGCTTTAGTCCCATTGAAACATTGAGTTAGCTCCACTTCACTATGCAAATTTTGGGTTAAGACGCTGATATACGGATAAATACAAAAATTGCTTATTTGCGACCAAAGGGGCAGTTGTTGGCAAATATGCGAGTATTGATGCCCGATGTAAAATATTTTCTTATTGCACACCTCATCCCTTCTCCAACATGCAGGGATGATACAATACTCTTCTAAGCAGGGAAAAGTAACCGACAGATGGGAATGCTGAACTGTTCCATGGTTGTCCTTTCCTTGCAGCGGATAGTGCCATTGTTAGAAATAGTCATATCTCACCTCATCCAACGGTACACCACGGTAATTATAAGGCGTGCTTTGGGGTTACTTTCCCGCTTCTTATTTCGTTTGGAGTGCCTTCCAATGTCTCCTTACAAAATGTGGACATACGTTGCACCGACGAGAACTTGAACTGATTGGCTATCTCCTCTAACGTGTCATTGGTGTTGCGTAGGGCTTTGAATAGTGCCTCGCCTTTTACTTTGTTCACCCAAGTTTTGGGTGGTTCGCCAAAACACGTTTTGAAGTGGCGAATGAAGGTAGGTCTGCTCATACACACCTTTTCTGCCATTTCGTCAACGGAGGGATAGGTGCCTGACATACCCATGATGGTTTCTTGGAATGATAAATTCACTCGAAACAGTGGAGCCAAAAACGACGCCAGGGTGTCGGTAGGATAGTAGGCTTGCATCACCGCTGTAAATTCGCGTTGCTTAATGAGTTGAATATCGCAGCACAGCAGTTTGTCTACGACATAGTCGGCTGTTTGGCGAGCCAGCACTTGGACAGGTTTTATCATATCAATCGCAAATAACCAGTCGTCGCGTTTCGGTGCGTTGCTAATCTTTTCGTCGCTAAGAATGCTTCGGCAAAATCTAAATTTGCTGTCAATGAAGTAAAGAACTAAAAGAGTACTGTCTTCGAGAAAGCTTATAGAGTTATTGATGCCCGCAGGCATCGGAAACATTTGATTGGTTTGTACGGTGAAACTTGGAAACTGTTTGCCTTCTACGTGCATGCAGCCTTCTAACAAAAAAATCATGGCTGTACGCGAAGGATCTGTATGCGTGGTGACTCCTTTCTGCTCCTTCAAAACCCTAAAACCTGTAGGGCTGTTATTCCTATAATGTTCGCACATCAGATGCTTATTCAAGTAGTAAACGTGCATAGGCAGTTTGTATCTTTTATAATTTTGTTGTGAATTTATAAAAAATGTGCGATATATGTTTCAAATATTAAGAAAAGTTATAAATTAAAGAATTATTTTAAAACAAATTAAGGACTTTTTCCATATAAATGTTCATTTATGCGGTTTGCTCCACCTATTATATTGCGTGCCTCTATTTTCGCTCTTTTTTGTCAATTTCATTTTAGTACTATCAATATTGAGTAAAATGAAGATTGAAACAAAACGATAATTTTTTTGAAATAATTTGTTATGCGCCCTTATTATAAAGATGCCTAACTTTGCAAGCATAAGTAATATAGAGGAATTATACCGAAAAAAACAAGAGATAAGATAACGAATCATAAAATAATAAGAATCAACTAATCAACTAAAACGACTAAAACGAGGAGTATTTATGTATGAAGAAAAAATATGTAAGTCCAAGGGTGGATATTATTTACACAAATGTAGAAGATGCGCTGCTGGCAGGATCTGACGGTAAAGGTACTACAGGTAACCTTGGTGGTGGTGGAGCTAAAGCCTACAGCGGTGATTTAGACGACTTCACAGATGAATCTTTGTGGAAAGATGAAAATAGCTGGAAATAACTAATAACAAACGATTAAAAACAAACGATTATGAAGACTAAAACAATAAAAGGTATTTTTACTTTGATAGCCATCAGTTTGCTGGGCTTTCTGACAGGCTGTTCTGAGAATGATGTGCTGAACGATATGCACGAGGCTGCAACCGACCAAACTTCGAGTGTCATTTCTGGAACAGCATCCTTTGACACCGATGAGGTAGATGCCATGTTCAATGCGACTCCAGAGACAAGAGCAACATTTCACTACAATAGCCAAAAGAAGTTGAGCTACAGATGGAAAGAGGGTGAAAGGATACCTGTGTTCATGTGCTACAAGCAAGGCAACATGCAGAAAGTGGTTGAAGATGAAGTATATGCGGTGAATGGATACAACATAAAGTTCACTATAAATATACCTGCTGGCTTCGACCGGAGAAAGGGTGATCTCTATATGGGAGCTGTCATGGGCAAGCAGCCAGGCGTAAACAACGGTGCATGGGCAAGCGGCATGACAGCTGACGGTAAGCTTAGGATAGAGGCTTCACACACAGCAGATGCAGCCTCAGACCAGTTTAATCTGCCCTTCTATGCTCCTCTGACCAAAGTCAACACGCATGGCGACATCAATCTTCATTTCAAAGCTCTCGGCAGTTGGATTGTCGTGAGGTTGAACGTGCAGAAGGATATCGACCCTGATTTCATGAATGTAAACTCTGATGTGGTGTCCACCAATGGTACACTCGACCTATTCTCCTCTGAGAATGGTGAGTTTATTTGGCAACCAGAAGCTACGAAGCAGCAGAACATCAGGTATGATGTGAAAAACTTTCAGGTGAAGGCAAAGCAAGAGAGCAAGCCATTTACAGTGTGGTTTATGCCCATTCTTAACAAGAAGTCACAACAGCCCACAACGGTGAGTATCAAGAAACAGACCACTTACTCAAGCAATGTGCGCCAATATTCTAAAGAGGTCATTGGCAAAAACGAACTATTAAAGAATAACATTGTTTACTATGTTGACATTACTGAAAAAGTTTGTGACAAAGGCTTAGTAATTACACAATTCTGGTCAACACGAAAGAATAGATGTTGCAATCGCAATGTTCTTCAGATTACCAATATCAGCGATCATGAAATCAGTTTGGAGGGTTATTACCTCGTTCGCTCTGTATTTGGTAGCGCTGAAACGCCTTCTGGCGTGATTGACTTGGGTAAATTGGAAGAAAACAATGCACAGTTCTTGTATAATCATCGCCAAAAGAAAGTACTTCCCAGTGGTGCCTCGCTCCTGATTACTGGCTTTAATAGAAGAGTTGCTGAAGGTGCTTTCGATTACTGTGAAGACGAAATTTATCAAATAGCACTCCTCGGAGAAGATGAAAACCTGCTGCGACAGTTTGTACCACAAGGGAATCGTGACCGCTGTGGCAGAGAGTCGAACTGCCACTTCTGCAACGCTTACTTCCTGACCTTTAACGGTACCGATATCTCGTTGTCAAAGCCAAACGACATTGTAGACAACTTTGGACGTGACGCTTGTGGCAGAATCTATAACTTCCAGTTCTTGAACCGCACCTACTATCGTATACCTTATTGTTATATCTATATGGGTGAGCAAGGTCTCGGTGGCGAAGCTACTCATCTCTATAAGCCAGAGAGACGAATAAGATATAATTATGACCCGTACACGTACTCGTACTGGGGACCGATGGAGATCTTTTCCACATGTGCCTGGAGATTTTCAAATGAGACCAAGATTACGTCATTAGGTTACTGGGGAAAACTCGGTGCCTTTCCAATGTTCAGAAATAACATGTATTAATGATACAGCGTTCGCAGCTGCGAAGAGGTGTCAGACATCGATGAATATAAAACAACTACTTATTATATAAGGTGCATTTGGCTCAAGACTGCAATGGTTTGTTGGTTTGAGGCAAGATATGCACAAGGCTGGATTCCATGCGAGGAGTCCAGCCTTTATTTTTTTTATCATCACCTATCAATCAAGTCTTTGTTTTCTAACACAGACTGAAGGGAGAGGCGAGAGAATATAGAAAGCGTTAGTGGCTTTACATACCCATTAATCTTTGACATCTTTGATTAACGATACAGCAGCTGCACCAAACAATAGCGAGATGCCCGCAACAACCATCATGTGGCTTTGCACCGACCCCACCATACTGAGGAGTGTGCCTCCTATTACCGCAGCAATGATTTGTGGGATACAGATGGTACCATTGAACAAGCCGAGATAAGCGCCCATGTGTCCATAGCCTTGTAAGGCATTGGTGACAAAGGTAAAGGGCATGGCTAACATCGCTGCCCATGCGCAGCCAATGAGGAGGAAGGGAATGAACAATAAGTACTGGTCGTGTATCACAGTACAAGCAGCAAAACCTATGGCTCCCAATACCAAACTGAGGGCGTAGGCAGTCTTTCGACTACCGAGTTTGGGCAATAGCGGTGCCCATAACACAGAGCCAATGGCTTGTACGGCAAACAATACGCCCACCCAGTTGCCAGCTTCTTGCGCTCCCTCACTTGCCATATCGGTGGTGCCCCACACGTTGGCTGCTACGGTGCCATGCGTATAGGTCCACATGTACATAAAGGCTATCCAGCTGAAGAACTGTACGACACCAACCTTCCAAAAGGTAGAAGGAGCGTGTTTGAGTAGGGTGATCCAGTTTTCTTTCTGTTCTACATCAACTTTCAAGCTACCATTGTATTGTTCATATTCCTTTGGAGGCCACTCCCTTACCTTGGAAACAGTGTAGCCAACACAGAGAATCAGGATGCCTGCACCAACAATAAAACTGTAGATGACCGAGTCGGGGACCACACCTTTGGGGGCAGTATTAGCGATGCCCAACAGTGCGAAGAAGAAAGGAAACAGGTAGCCCACAAGAGAGCCTGCATTGCACAGCAGACTTTGGATGGAATACGCCTTGGCTTTCTGTCGTTCGTTCACCATATCACCCACGAGCATCTTAAAAGGTTGCATCGCCATATTAATTGAGGTGTCGAGGAACATGAGCATGACAAGTCCGAAAATCATTGCTACCGATGCCGTCATGCCGAATGAGCCAGACTGTGGGAGCAGGCACATTACTAGTACCGCAGCCGCAGCTCCGATGAATAAGTAGGGGATGCGGCGTCCATAGCGTGTCCATGTACGATCTGAACAAGTACCAATGATGGGTTGTACTACAATTCCCATGAGGGGAGGTAATATCCAAAAATAACTAAGATTGTGTGGGTCCGCACCTAATGTGGCAAAGATGCGTGAGATGTTTGCACTCTGCAGCGCGTACGCAATCTGTACACCGAAAAATCCGAAACTTAAATTCCAAAGATTCCAAAAGCTCATGTCGGGCTTTTTCTTTAATTCATAATTCATAATTTTTAATTCATACTTTTGTTAGAATATACGATGAGTTTTTTTTAATTCATAATTCATAATTCATAATACATACTTTAGAATATGCAATGAGGTTTTTTGTGATTCATGATGTTTCATGCAAAACGGTCAATAATCTTTTTATGAAGACTTTTTATATTGTTGCTCCTTTGTAATGTGTATGATGATAGATGTTAACAGCTTAATCAATTCAACGCAGTCTGCTAAGATGCTTTTTGCTGCCGTTTCATTAATGTATTGAGTGCGCCATAAAAGTTCTATCCAGTATTCTGTTTCACTCGCTTCTTTTAGTGATATGTTGAGTTTTGATTTAAAGTCTGCTTTTGATTGAGCTCTTAGTGCTTCTTTTACGTTTGCGCCTATACTCGTTCCGCTCCGTATAAGCTGTTTGCTCATTTCGTATTCTTTTTTCTCTTCTCTCAGATATTTACAGAGATTTACACAGCGAATGGCAAAAGCAAAACTCTTTTGGACGATTACATTGTTGTCTATATCTTTCATTGATAGATAGAGTTTAGGTTCAAGTGAGAATTTATGTTTTGTTCAGATACCTATTACAAAGATATTCATTTCAACTTGATTTCTTCATATTCCATAACAAATATACTGTCCGCAAATTGAATTATGAATTCTCAATTATGAATTTTTAATTATGAATTATGAATTATCTCGTAGTTCCTCTAATAATGAGTTTTGTTCTTACAATTCTCTTTTCAACTTTGTCGGGAGGCAGCAAACCTTCTACTTTCGAGATGAGAATGTTAGCAGCCTCTTCACCTACTCGGACACCACGTTGCTCTACGGTAGTGAGCATGGGGTCACAAGCCTTGGAACGGTCGCCATTGGTAAAGCCACAAATGGAAATATCTTCAGGAATGTGGTAACCCATGCGCTTAGCCGCATAGAGTATGCCGACAGCCGTATCATCATTTACTGCAAAGAAAGCATCAGGAATCTCTTCTTGTTGCAACAGTTCGGGGGTCAGCACTTCGGCATCCTCTCTGTTGTCACAGATTCGAAGAAAGTTCTCGTTTACTTTAAGTCCATTCTTGAGGAGGGCATCACGGTAGCCGTTGTATCTGTTTTTGGAAATCTCTAAAGTCATGGGCGAACTATAATAAGCAATCCGTCGACATCCCGTATTGATAAGGTGGGTTACTGCATTGTAAGCGCCCATATAGTCATCCACTACGACACGGGAACAGTTAATGCCCGTACAGATGCGGTCATAGAAAACCAGTGGCATGTGATGATCGATAAGTTTTTTGAAATGCTCATACTTGACTGTATCTTTGGCTTGAGATACGATCACCCCGCACACCCGATTCTTATAGAAGTCTTGACAAATCCTCACTTCTCGTTCATAACGTTCATTGCTTTGTGCTACCATGATGCGATAGCCGTGTGTGGTCGCCTCTTCCTCAATACCCGAGAGAATACTCGAAAAGTAAAAATGAGAGAGTTGAGGCACAATAACACCAATCACTTTTAGGGGCTTGACACGACTGTTTCGTAGCGACTCGGCAATCACGTTGGGATAGAAATGATGTTCGCGCGCGTAGGCTTGTATCTTCTCGCGTTGTTCTTTGCTGATACGAGGATTATCTTTGAGTGCACGTGAAACCGTAGCCACTGAGACTCCCAATGCTTGCGCAATGTCTTTCATTGTGATGGGCAACGATGTTTCCATTTAGGTTGTTATTAGTTTTGCAAATGTATGTAAAACAAAAGAATGCTCAAAACGTCTTTATCATTTTATAAAGATGACGACCATGCAAACGTTTGCATTGCAAATATAGTGAATTTTGCACTTAAAAAGAACAATGACAGTTAAAGAAAACTAACTTTGCAGCATGAGGAGAAACTAACCATGAGTCATAACGACCTACTAACCACCCTCAAAAGGAATTCCTGACATGCTGAATGAAGACACCCATCAAGCCTTTTAATAGCTAATAGCTGTTGGGGATATTGACCTAAGAAACTTTAAATTTATTATTATATTAACTTAAAACTAAAAAAATGAAGCAGGTAAAATTTTCATTACCGCTGAGAATGCTCACACTCATCTGTGTGTTGTTCATTTCAGCAAGTGCCTTTGCGCAGCAGATTGCCGTGAAAGGACATGTGAAGGATGAAACCGGCGAACCCATTATTGGTGCCACTATTAGAGTAGCGGGACAAACGGGAGGTACGGTGACAGACTTTGACGGAAACTTCACCATCAATGCCAATACAGGCGACATGATCTCTGTTAGTTACATTGGCTACGATGTCTTTGAGGCTCCAGCAGCTGCTAAGATGGTTGTTACTCTGAAAGAAGCCAAAGGTGAATCTATCAACGAAGTGGTGGTAATTGGCTATGGACGGGTGAAGAAAAACGACCTGACGGGTAGCGTTACTGCCTTGAATGCAGAAAAAATGGTAAAAGGAGCAGTTACCTCTGCCACCGATATGTTGGTAGGTAAGGCTGCTGGTGTGAGTGTTATCACTGACGGTGGTGCACCAGGTGCTGGTGCAACGATACGTATTCGTGGCGGTTCGTCTATGTCAGCGTCCAACAATCCGTTGGTAGTGATTGACGGTGTACCCGTGGATGATGGAGGCATCAACGGTATGGCTAATCCCTTGAGTACCGTTCACCCCGATGACATTGCCACCATGACTATCTTGAAAGATGCGTCGGCAACAGCTATCTATGGTTCGCGTGCATCGAATGGTGTGATTCTTATCACGACCAAGAAAGGCAAGGCTGGTGGTATCCAAGTTGGATATAGCGGTTCTGTGAAGGTAAGCACCCACGCCAAAGAGGTGGATGTAATGTCGGCAGACGACTTCAAACGTTTTGTTATCTCCAAGTTTGGCGAGCAAAGCATGCAAGCCAAGGCTCTTGGTACGAGCGATACCAACTGGCAGGTGGCTAATTTGCCTTACCGTGTATCTTTGGGTTACACCAATGAGAATGGTATTGTGAAGACATCTAACATGGAACGCTTCACAGGTGCTATCAACGTGAGTCCGCAACTCTTTGACAAACACCTCAGCATACAGTTGAATCTCAAGGGTATCTATAACACCAACCGCTTTGCAGACCTTGCCTCTTTGGGTATGGCAACACAGTACGACCCCACACAGCCCATCTATATGAAGGGGTCTGAATATGGTAACGGTTATTTCATGTATCTCAATGATAAGGGAAAGCCTGTTGACATTGGCTTGGCTAACCCTGTATCCATCCTCACGGATAAGAGCGACAAGACAAAGGTGTACCGCAGCATCGGCAACGCACAGTTTGATTATAAGTTCCATTTCTTACCCGACTTGCGTGCGAACCTCAACTTAGGATATGATGTTTCTAAGGGAACGGGCGACGTGATAACCGTAGATAACTCTCCTATGTCGTGGACGTGGGGCAATTTCAAGAAAGGATTTGGCGAGAATAGCAGCTTCTGGCAGCTCAAACGGAATACGCTGTTGGAATTTTATATGAACTACACCAAGACCTTTGGCGTACACTTCATTGATGCCATGGCAGGTTATTCGTGGCAACATTTCTATCGTTCGGAATGGACGAAGTATCCCTATTCAGAGGCTAAGGCAAAGGAATATGGCACAGAGTTCTACAAAGGCGAAGACGATTTCATTACCGAGAACTACCTTGTGTCGTTCTTCGGGCGTGTGAACTACACCTTATTAGATCGTTATCTCTTGACTTTCACATTGCGTAATGATGGTTCTTCACGCTTCAACAAGGACAATCGCTGGGGCGTATTCCCATCGGCAGCATTGGCTTGGCGTATCAACGAGGAGGCTTTCTTGAAAGATACACGCTGGCTTGATGACTTGAAACTGCGTTTGGGTTACGGTGTGACGGGTCAGCAGAATCTTGGTAACGGTGATTATCCCTATATGGCACGCTACGCTTATTCACAACCAGGTGCCAATTACTACTTTGGTGACAGACGCATACAACTCATTGCACCATTGGCTTACGATGAAAACTTGAAGTGGGAGGAAACTACAACCTATAACGCTGGCCTCGACTTTGGTTTCTTCAAAGGCATGCTTTCGGGAACGTTGGATTTCTATTATCGTCAGACTAACAACTTGTTGAACACTGTTACGGCACCAGCTGGTACCAACTTCAGCAATGAGTTGCTTACCAATGTCGGCACATTAGAAAATAAAGGTGTAGAGCTCTCGTTGACTGCACACCCCATTACAACCAAGGATTTCCAATGGACATTGGGTTACAACGTGTCGTACAACAAGAACACCATCACCAAACTGACGTTCAACGATGACCCCAAATACAAAGGAGTGATACATGGTGGTATCGACGGTGCCACAGGCTACAACATTCAAATTAATGCTGTTAACAAGCCATACAACTCATTCTATGTGTTTGAGCAGATGTATGATGAGAACGGAACTCCTATTGAGGGAGCTTATGTAGACCAGAACAACGACAATAAGATAGACGAAAGTGACCTTATTCCTTACAAGAAATCGGCTCCTGATGTGTACATGGGCTTGACATCGCAGATGAATTACAAGAACTGGGATTTATCGTTTGCCCTTCGTTCGAGCATTGGCAACTATGTGTACAACAACACACAGTCTAACCGTGAGGCATGGGACGGTTCGCAGATGTACGATCAGACAGGCTTCTTAAAGAACCGCTTGAACTCTGCCACCAACAAGAACTTCCATGTAGGGCAGTATCGCAGCAGCTACTATGTGCAGAAAGCTGATTTTGTTCGCATGGACAACGTCACACTTGGCTACACTTTCAACAAGCTGTTTAATGATAAACAGTCCGCTCGTCTGTACTTCACCGTGCAAAATCCGTTTGTCATTACCAACTATAGCGGTATTGACCCTGAAATCAGCGGAGAGGGAATAGACAAAAATATCTATCCGAGACCTATTTCGTTTATGTTTGGTTTCAATTTCAAATTCTAAATAGCAACTCAAAATGAAAAAATATCATATTAAAAAGTCATTGTTTTTGCTCTTGTCAGGAGCATTGTTAGGAATGACCTCCTGTGTAGGAGACTTGGATACCGAACCGTTGGACAAGGATGAATTAGTGTCTAATGTAGTGTTCAAAGACGACATCAACGCTTATACCCAGAGCCTCGCCAAGATTTATGCGGGCATGGTGATAGGTGGAAACAAAGGTGGAGACGCCGAGCAAGACGTCAAAGGAATCGATGGAGGCTCGCAGGCTTCTTTCATACGTGTGTTGTGGAACATGCAGGAACTGGCATCCGACATGGCTCACTGTGCATGGAACGACCCTGGAATTCCTGGGTTCAACCACCTTTCTTGGGATTCGTCAAGCCCATGGATCAAGGGTTCGTATTACCGATTGGCTTACCAAATCAACTTGGCGAATGCTTTCCTGCGTGAGACCACCGACGACAAACTGAGTAGCCGTGGTTGTAGCAATGAGGTGAAAAATACTATCAAGGAGTATAGGGCCGAGGCTCGATTCCTGCGTGCGCTCACCTACATGTACGCCCTTGACCTGTATCGCAACTATCCGTTCTTTGATGAGAATAGTACAATAGGTAGTGAGCGTCCACAACAAATTATGAAGGACGACCTTTATAAATATGTGGAGAAAGAATTACTGGAATGCGAGAAGGACCTTGCTGCTCCTGTTGTAGGCTGGAACAAGAATTATGGCAACGCCAACAAGGCTGCCGCATGGGCTGCTCTGTCGCGTTTGTACCTCAATGCTGAGACTTACGTGGGGCAAAAGAAGTACACCGAGTGTATTACTTATTGTAAGAAGATTATCAATGCTGGCTACGAATTGGAATCCAACTATGCTGACATGTTCAAGGCGGACAATGATCATTCGAAGGAAATGATTTTCCCACTTCGCTACGAGGGTGCTGAAACCATGACTTGGGGAGGTATGACTGCTCTGTTGTGTTGGGGATCTGCACAATTCCAAGAAGAGACGAATGCTAAGGGAGCTTGGCAAGGAGTACGTGCCAAGTCGTCACTGCTCAAGTTGTTTACCAACGAAAAAAAGCATGAGGAAGACATGCGCTTTGCTATGCTACGTTTGGATGGAACCAAGAACGTGGAAATTGTCAATGAGGCAGACTTTAAGGACAATGGTATTCCTGTAACCAAATTCTGTAATCTTAATAAGGATGGCAGCAAGCCTGCATCTTCTGAGGCTTATGTAGATTTCCCATTGTTCCGTTTGGGCGAAATCTACCTGAACTTGGCAGAGGCTGTTCTTCGTGGAGGAACAGGCGCAACGAAGAACGAAGCCATGAACTATCTGAACGAATTGCGCAAACGTGCCTATAAGGATAAAACTGTGGCTCCAATTGATGACAACAACTTCACGTTGAAATTCTTGCTCGACGAGCGTGGACGCGAACTCTTCTTTGAGGCACAACGCCGCACCGACCTCGTGCGCTTCGGTAAATACACTTCTGCCGATTACGTATGGCCCTGGAAGGGTGGAGTGGTTGAAGGTAAAGAGGTGAATGACAAATACAAGATATTCCCATTGCCTTCTGACGACATTGGCTCGAACCAGAACTTGAAACAGAATGATGGTTATTAATGGATTAAAACAAGATAGATCATGAAACTAAAAAATATATTATTCCTTGCCGCTGGTTTCTTGGCAATGACATCGTGCTCTGACGATATCACCACGCCAGTGCTTAAGTTACAGCAGGCTGCGAAACTCAATGCTGTCAATCCAGCTGAGATAACCTTTACGCAGGAAAATAGTGACAAAGCGTTTCCCGATATTAGTTGGGAAAAAGCCAATTACGGCAAAGGTGCGGTGGTAAAGTACACCGTAACTATTACCAATAATGAGAACAAAAAGAGTATAGTGGCAGGTGATACAGAGGACGCTAAACTCTCTTTCACCAATGAGGCGATGAACTCGCTGTTGGCGAAGATAGGTGCCTATCCTGGTCACACCTATGACTTTACCGTGTCGCTCAAGTCTTCGGCATTCGAAACGTTGACCGATGATGCGCAGAACACTGTCAACTTCAAGGCTACACCTTACGACCCCAATACAGTGAGCATTGATTGGAATTATGCTTATGTGGCAGTGGGCTACCCCGAGTGGGATTATTCTAAGGCTTATCTCCTTGGCGACCCTGATGGTGACGGCACTTACCAAGGTTGGATACAGTTTGACGACGAGTGTTCTTTTGCTGTTGTGGATGGCAAAGATGTTACCAAGGTGCTCGCTAAAGACCTGAAGGTTGATGCAGACCACAAAGGATTTGTGGAGGTGACGCTCACGCCTGACGGCAATGTGACAATCGGACAACCCTGCGAGTGGGGTATGATTGGAGCAGCCACATCTGGCGGGTGGACCAAAGACACTAAGATGGAATACGACAAAGATACCCGTATGTGGACGGCGGTAACACCGTTGACCGATAAGGAATTCAAGTTCCGTGCCAATGAAGGATGGGATATCAATTATGGTAGTGATAAAAACAATCCAAGTGTTTTGGCGCAAGGTGGCGAAAACCTCAAGGTGGCTAAGACACACGCATACATCGTGAAGCTCAACTTGACTACTGCTGCCAAGTACACCTACACCATGGAAGAGACCGATATCGAACTCTCGAGTGCCGAGCTTTCAGTGCCTGGTTCTTATCAAGATCAAGATCAAGAGAAACAATGGAACCCGACCGCTGAAACTGCTTATCGACTCAAGTCGGAAAGCCGCGACTTCCAATACACGGGCATCTATTACTATCCTGCTAATACTGAATTCAAACTCTATGATGACGGCAAATGGTTAGGAAGCGTAGGCGAGGTGAAATGGAATGACACTAAAACTAAGGCAGAGTTTGCGATTGGCGATGGTGCCAACATCAAGTTCACCGAAGGTGGCTGGTATCGCATTACCGCTAACACCAAGAAGATGGTTGCCTCCGTTGCCAAGACAGGATGGGGAATTGTTGGTAGTGCCAGCCCTGGAGGATGGGACAAAGATCAACTGATGACCTACAACCCCAAGACCAAGAAGTGGTCTATCACCATAACAATGGTGAAAGGTGAGTACAAGTTCCGTTGGGATGGCGCATGGGAAAAGAACTTCGGTGGAGCCTTGACGGGGCTTACCCAAGATGGCGCCGACATCAAGATTGGCGCAGGTACCTACCTCATCGAACTCGACCCCGAAGCCAAAACTGCTACCGTAACAGAGCAATAATTCGTTACGAGAGTAGAATATTGAATATAAAAGGCGCACTCTCACATGTAGATAGTGCGCCTTTTTTTTACCAAAATCATATTTATCACTACTAACAAATAATGACAATGAAACATATATACACCTTATTATTAATGTTGTTGGCACTCGCTGGCAACGTTCATGCGCAGGGGTGGCCCAATGATTACAAGGGCGTGATGCTGCAAGGCTTTTATTGGGACAGCTACCAAGACACGCAATGGAGCCATTTAGAGAGCCAGGCAGACGAACTGTCCAAGTACTTCTCACTTATTTGGGTGCCACAGTCGGGCTATTGCAACACGCATCAAAACCAAATGGGCTATGCGCCTATATGGTGGTTCAGACACGATAGCGCATTTGGCAGGGAAACTGAACTGAGCAAGATGATTAAGACCTTCAAAGCAAAAGGTACGGGCATCATCGAAGATGTGGTCATCAATCACCGCAACGGCAACACCAACTGGTGTGATTTCCCCACGGAGACGTGGAAAGGGCAAAACTTCACATGGTCGCTTGCCGATATTTGCAAAGGGGATGACAAAGGAGAAACAGAGCGAAATGGCTATGCGTTGACAGGCAGGAGCGACACGGGTGACGACTTTCCCGGATGCCGAGACATCGACCACACCTCTGCGAATGTCCAAAAGAACATCAAGGCATATCTTGATTTCTTGTTGAAGGATTTGGGTTACACCGGTTTCCGTTACGATATGGTCAAGGGATTCGCAGCCAAATACATAGGCATGTACAACACGTCTGCCAACCCCGTGTACTCGGTTGGCGAGTATTGGGACAACACAGACAACATCAAGAACTGGATTGACGGCACCAAGGTAGACGGTGTTCCTACCTCTGCCGCTTTCGATTTCGACATGAAGTATCGTATTTTTGAGGCTTTTAGTTCAAATGGCGACTGGTCAAAGCTCAATGACGACTGTCTGGTTAAGGATTCATATTACAGGCAATATGCCGTAACGTTTGTCGACAATCATGATACAGGTCGCACCGATGACCACGGCAGCAAGCCACTATTTGCCAATATCGAGGCTGCCAATGCCTATATCCTCGCCATGCCAGGCACGCCTTGCGTGTTCCTGCCACATTGGCTTCAATACAAAACCGCCATCAAGCGGATGATTGCCACACGCCGTGCCGTGGGCATAAGCAATACCAGCGACATCGCGCAAGCCGATGCCAAACACGATGGCTTCGTGCTGAAAGTAAAAGGTAGCCAAGGTGATTTGTTGCTGGTATTGGGAAAAACGACAGACGCTAACACGCAAGGCATGATGTTGGCGACATCGGGCGACAACTATAAAATGTATGTCAGCAATGCCGTCAACATTGATGATGTAACAAGCATCAAGGAAGAGAAGTCTACTTTCCACGCACCTTCGTTTTGTGTGGTGAAAGATGGTGAGACCTGTGCTTTCTTTGAAAAGCCAAAAGACTGGAGTTCCGACATCAAGTGTTGGGCATGGAACGCTACCGGAAACTTTACGGGTGGCACGTGGCCTGGTGTGTCATGCACCAAGGTTGGTGTGACTGACAGTGGTAACGAGGTGTGGAAGTGGACATGGAACGGCAGTTTCACGAAAGGCTCAGCAGAAGGACAAGTGCCAACTGGTATTATCTTCAATGCTTCGGGTGGTAAACAAACCAACGACTTGAAGTTTGAGAACGGTGCATACTACAATCCCACAGGTGTAAACTTGGGTGTGGTAACGGATATTAAGAAATGTGTTGCTCAAACATCGAAAACGACTTCTGCTAAGATATATACCCTCCAAGGCAGTGAGGTAGGGACAACGAATAATGTTCAGCGTGCATTGCAGCAGTTGCCTAAGGGAGTGTATCTCATCAATCATCAAAAGATTGTTGTGCCATGAACATGAAGCATTGTGCTGTATTGTTGTAGCAAATAACAATCAATAAAAAGGACGTGGACAATATTGCCCACGTCCTTTTCTTTGAGTCTAAAGAAATATCGGATTTCCCCGTTATACTTCTATCTTCTTGTGTACGTTGAGCATACCTTTGGGATCGAGAATTTTGTCTACTTCTTCTTTGGACAAGAATCCCTTTTCCACTACAATTTCGTGCAAGCTTTTGCCTGTTTCTAAAGCTTCCTTAGCCACTTTGGTACTGTTCTTGTAACCAATGTACGGATTCAATGCGGTAACGATGCCGATAGAATGGTTCACCACGTCAAGATTGTGCTGGGTGTTAATGGTAATACCTTTCACACATTTATCAGCCAATGTATTCATGGCATTGTTCAGCCACTGTGAGCTTTCAAACAGACATTGCACAATAATAGGCTCCATCACATTGAGTTGCAACTGTCCAGCCTCTGCTGCTATGGTGATGGTTGTATCGTTACCAATGACCTTGAAGCAAACTTGATTAGTTACTTCTGGAATCACAGGATTTACCTTGCCTGGCATAATGGAAGAGCCTGGAGCCATAGGAGGCAAGTTGATTTCGTGTAGACCACAACGAGGACCCGATGCCATCAATCGTAAGTCGTTACAAATCTTTGATAACTTGACAGCCAATCGTTTCATAGCACCTGAATAGCTTACATAATCGGCTGTGTCGGGTGTAGCAGCAATCATATCGCCTGCTTCCTTAAAATCCTCTTTTGTGTATTCTGCCAAATACTTGGTCACTAACTTGTCGTATCCTGGTGCTGCGTTAATACCTGTACCAATGGCAGTTGCTCCCATGTTGATGGTCAAGAGGCGCTTGGCGTTTTCGTTGAGGAAGTCTATTTCTTGCTCTAAACTGTGTGCAAAAGCCTTAAACTCTTGTCCTGAAGTCATAGGCACTGCGTCTTGTAACTGTGTACGTCCCATTTTCACAGCGTCTTTGTATTCATCGGCTTTGCTGTTGAATGTGTCTACAAGATGGCGAAGACTCTCCACCAACGTCTTGTTCATTCGATACACGGCATAGCGTAATGCAGTGGGATAAGCATCATTGGTAGACTGTCCACAGTTCACATGGTCGTTAGGATAGCAATGTGCATAATCCCCTTTTTTATACCCCATGATTTCCAATGCACGGTTAGCAATCACTTCATTGGCATTCATGTTCACCGAAGTACCAGCGCCACCCTGAACCATATCTACAGGGAATTGATCTTGCAACTTTCCCTCGATAACGTCATCGCAGGCTTTGCAAATGGCTTCTGCAATGTGTGTATCTAAGAAGTCTGCCTCTGCGTTGGCTTTAGCAGCAGCCTTCTTGACATAGGCTATCGAGATAACAAAGTCGGGATAGTCGCTCATTTTTCCTGTCGATATCTTGTAATTGTTAATAGCACGCTGAGTTTGCACGCCATAATACGCATTTGTTGGAACTTGTAATTCTCCTAACAAATCACTTTCTACTCTGTAATTTTCGTCTTTTTCCATTGTGTATTTTTTTTCGTTAACATTTTATATGGTGATATTTTTTTCTTTATGATATTGTGAGATGTATTCTGAATTTGTCGTGATAAACGAACTCGCCATCACTACTTTCGTAATAAGTGTATGTGGCATGTCCTCCATTGTAAAGTCCACTAAATGTTTTTAGTGTTTGTGCTATACTGCTACCACAGAAGATAGACAGAATGGTAATCAGGATGTTTTTCATCAATTGATATTTTTGAAATATCGCCTTTCCTTTTTTATAATCTTCTTTTGTAGATGATATAAATAGTTGTTAATATGACGGTTTTGCAAAATTGTTTGCACATCGTTATTTCCTTTCGCAAATATAGATATAATATTTGACATGCGTTCTTGTTTACGTCTTATTTTATGGTGTTTTTTCAAATTGAAGAGGCAATATCTTTTTCTGCTTTTGTCTTATGGTGTGCATTTTTAAGAATTAACACTGCTACGGCAATCAATATCAACACAAATCCTATGGCTATGTGTACCGTAAACGGCTCACCAAAGACCATAATGCCAATACACATCGCCGTTAGTGGTTCAAAGGCACCGAGTATTGCTACCAAGGTACTGCCAATACTCTTTAGCGACAAGATGAGGGTGATGTTGCTTACTACTGTTGGAAGCAAGCCCAACAGGAAGAGATTGAGTAGAACCGTACCCGTATGAATGGCTGGCAACCTACCTGAGGTGAATATGGCGTATAACATGAGCAGCAGCATCGTGAAGAAGAAAATATAAAAGTTCACTTTTATGGTGGGTATGGTGCGTATTTTCATTGTAGGGTAGGCAACCATATAAATAGCGTACGATAGCCCTGACAAGAGCTCTAAGCAGATGCCCAAAACAGAGATGTTGCCAACGCCGTTCTCTATTCCTGATAAGAAACATACTCCAGCCACTGCCAGTCCAATGGCTAAAAAGGTAGTACCCGATGCCTTTTCACCCCTAAAAATCATCATTAATAGAGCTGTCCACACAGGATATGAAAACATAATAACGGTTGCGATGCCGCTGGACAGATAACGATAACCCTCGATAAGAAAAACTGCCGACCCGGTATACATAGTGGATAGCAGCATAAGGCGGAGCGATTCGCCAAAGCGAAGGTGCAGACTTTGCCGTTGATACATCAACACAACAAGCATAATGAGACAAGCAAAAGCAAAGCGATACACCAATACTGCGGTGGACGGCATGCCCGTTGCTAATACTGGAAGACTAAAGAGTGGTATAAGCCCAAAGGCTGTTGCAGATGTGATGGCGCCTACAAAACCATGTATTTTGTTCATTGGAGATTCTTTTTTTTTAGTTGACGAGTAGACGAGTTTACAAGTTGACAAGGTGATAGTTGGTTAAGTTGGTTTAGTTGGTTTAGTTGACGAGTTGACAAGTGTACGAGTTGACAAGTTGATAGTTGGTTTAGTTGATTTTAGTTGACGAGTTGACAAGTTGACGAGTTAACGAGGTGATAGTTGGTTTGGTTGACGAGTTGACAAGTTGATAGCTATTAACTTGTTAACTTGTGAACTTGTAAACTATCAGCTTATAAACTATCAACTTGTTAACTCGTGAACTTGTTAACTCGTCAACTAATAAAAACCTTCAATACAGCAACATCAACCCTGCGAATGCCGCATAGCAAATCATTCGGATAGGATTAATTTTGATATATTTCGTTCCTATAAATGTTGCGATGAATAAGGCAATACTAATCCAAAACTGCCATGGATTTCCCACCATTGAGCCAAAGTTTTCCTCATTCATCAGCAGTAGGGTAGCAGCAGCCAAGAGACCAACAACAGCAGGTCTTAGTCCGTTAAAGATATTCTGTACTGGTTCTGTATTCATATATTTCATAAACATCTTGCTAATAAGTATCATGAGGACAAGGGAAGGTAACACCAAGGCAGCGGTGGCAACAACCGAGCCTAAAACCGACATCCACATGCCATATCCTGCATTGTGAACCGCTGCATAGCCACAATAGGTGGCAGAATTGATGCCTATGGGGCCAGGTGTCATCTGACTGATGGCCACAATGTTGGTAAACTCCGCACTTGTCAGCCAGTGGTGTTGTATCACCGTCTCTGTTTGTATGAGCGACAGCATGCCGTAACCACCACCAAAACCAAACAAACCAATTTGGAAAAAGGTAAAGAAGAGATAGAGATAAATCATATTACTCAGTAGGCTTGATAAACTGTCCGTAAATATAGCCACCTGCCGCAGCAGCTATGATAATAAAGATAGGGTTGACTCCAACCGCCCATATCAGCAACGCAGAAATAATGGGTATCCAACAGTTGACTAACGATATCTTCGCACTCTTTGCTAAGTTGAAGGTGGGTACGGCTATCAAGGCAACAACTGCTGGTCGAATGCCATTGAACATGGCTGCTATCCAAGGTACGTCCATGAAACTATGAAAGAACATCGCAATCAGCAAAATGATGAGAAAAGACGGCAATGCCGTACCTGTCGCCGTACAAATGGCTCCGGGTGTGCCTCGTAACTTATAGCCAACAAAGGTGCTGATGTTGATAGCAAACACACCGGGGCAGCTCTGTGCAACGGCAATGAGGTCGAGAAACTCTTCTTTCTCTATCCAATGATGCTTCTCCACTACCTCTGTTTCGATAATGGGAATCATGGCATAGCCACCACCAAGGGTAAACGCTCCTATCTTGAAGAATGTCTTAAAGAGCGTCGTCCAGCGGTAGTTATCCTCTGATGTCTCTGCCGTGTTGGGTATTTTGATATGATTGCCCATGCGCTGTGAATGGTGATAGTCTCCTTACTAATGAATACCTTTTTATCAACTCGTTAACTTGTCAACTTGTGAACTCGTCTACTTGTCAACTTGTCAACTTGTCAACTCATCAACTATACTTCTCCTTCTATCCACTTTCTTGCATTTACAAACGCCTCTATCCATGGGGTCACTTCATCGCAGCGACGCTTGTGAGGATAATAAGCTGTTTGCCAAGGGAAGATAGCACGCTCTAAGTGGGGCATCATTGCCAAATGACGTCCATCCGCAGAACAGATGCCAGCCACACTGTAGTCGCTGCCATTTGGATTTCCTGGATATTCACTGTAGTTGTATTTCGCAACAATATGATACTTATCTTCTGACTCTGGCAAGCTAAACTTCCCTTCTCCATGCGCTACCCAAATGCCCAATTTGCTATGAGCGAGGCTGCCAAGCATCACACTGTTATTCTCTGGAATAGACAGACTTAAGAATGCACTCTCGAACTTCTGTGAGTCGTTGTGCAACATGCGTGTGTGTCGTTGAAGTTCAGGGTTAATCAAGTTCAGCTCCACCATCAATTGGCAACCGTTACAGATACCTAATGAGAGCGTATTCTTGCGAGCATAGAACTTATCGAGCGCTTCTTTCGCTTTTGGATTGTATAGGAATGCGCCTGCCCAACCTTTTGCAGAACCCAACACGTCACTGTTTGAGAAACCGCCACAGAATACAATCATATGGATATCTTCCAGTGTTTCTCTACCAGAAATTAAGTCGGTCATCATCACATCTTTCACGTCAAAGCCTGCTAAGTATAAGGCATAAGCCATTTCGCGTTCACCATTGGTGCCTTTCTCTCGGATAATGGCGGCTTTAATTCCTGATGTGGAGCGACGATTGGCATCCAACTGGTATTGAGAGAGCTTGCCTGTGAACTCCTCTTTGAAGTGCCATTCAACGGGTTGTTGCCAATAGTTCTGTCGGCGTTCGTCTGCTTTACCATTCATGCTCTGTCGTTTGTCCAGCAGATAAGATGTCTGATACCATGTGTCACGCAATGCGTCAATGTCGAATTCGTGTTCCCATTCACCTTTCTTTATCACGAGCTGGCGTACTTTGGGGGTAGGGTAGCCAATCTTGGCATATCCAATACCTTCTGCTTCTAAGTATTCGCGCAATGCTTGTTTGTGCGTGTCAGATACCTGAATGATGACACCCGGATTTTCTGCAAATAAGGCTTTCACCACATCTTCTTCTGCAAAATCGTAAAGATTTACGTGGATGCCCCCATCAGGATTGGCAAATGTCATTTCTAAGAGGGTAGTAATCAAGCCACCAGCACTAATATCATGGCCTGCCATCACCCAACCTTTCTTGATCAAGGCTTGAACTGCTTCAAAACAATCGGCGAAATACTCTGGGTTTTTCACCGTCGGAACGTCACTCCCCACTTTTCCTAAGGTTTGCGCAAAGGCACTTCCGCCCAACCGCTGGTCGTCGAAAGAGAAATCAATGTAGTAGAGTGATGAGTTCTTATCGTTCACTAATACTGGTGAAACTACTTTTTTCACATCTTCCACGTCGCCTCCTGCGCTGACAATGACGGTTCCCGGAGAGATGATTTTCTCACCATTAGGATATTTTTGAGTGAGTGAAAGCGAGTCTTTTCCTGTGGGTACGTTGATGTGGAGCGAGCAACAGAAGTCGCTCAATGCCTCGACAGCAGCATACAGGCGTGCATCTTCGCCCTTTTGTGAGCGACAAGGCCACATCCAGTTGGCTGACAACGAGATGCCTTCCAGCCCATCTGTGAGCGGAGCCCACACAATATTGGTGAGTGCCTCTGCCACACTGAGCACACTTCCTGCTTGTGGCGAAGCCAATCCTGCTTGTGGCGCATGCCCTATCGCTGTTGCAATACCTTTCTTGCCACGATAGTCTAACGCGACGACTCCACAGTCGGAGAGAGGCAACTGTATTTTGCCTTGACATTGTTGTCGTGCTATTCTTCCTGTTACAGAGCGGTCTACCTTGTTGGTGAGCCAGTCTTTACAAGCTACAGCTTCTAATTGTAGCACTTTGTCAAGATAGCTATCTATTTGGTCTTGACTATAGGTGGCGTTTTCGTAATGGCGTTCTACCGTCTCATCTTTCATGATGGTCTTGGGAGAATGTCCAAACATTTGTGCCACATCCAAGTCAAACGGTTTCTTTCCATCCCCTTGTACGAACGAGAAGTGAGCGTCGCCAGTGGTCTCACCTACCACATACAGCGGTGCACGCTCACGTTCGGCAATAGCCTTTACGTGGTCAAGATGTTGCTCGTCAATGAGCAATCCCATGCGCTCCTGACTCTCGTTGGCAATGATTTCCTTGGCACTGAGCGTCTTATCACCAATCGGCAACTTGGTCATGTCAATCTCTCCACCGCAGTCTTCTACCAATTCAGACAAGCAGTTCAGGTGTCCTGCACTACCATGGTCATGGATGGACACCACTGGGTTGCTGTCTTCTTCCACCAAAGCCCTTACCAAGTTGTAAGCACGCTTTTGCATTTCGGGGTTAGCACGCTGTATAGCGTTCAGTTCTACACCACTGGTATAGCGTCCTGTATCAACAGATGACACGCTTCCGCCACCCAGTCCGATACGGTAGTTGTCGCCACCAACTACTACCACCTTATTGCCTTTCTGCGGTTCTTTCTTCAAGCAGTCGCGTTTTTTGCCGTAACCAACACCGCCAGCCAGCATAATTACCTTGTCGTAACCCAACTTTTGGTCGTCTTCTTGGTGTTCAAAAGTGAGTACCGAACCGCAGATTAAAGGTTGTCCGAACTTGTTTCCAAAGTCACTGGCACCATTCGAAGCCTTGATGAGTATTTGTTCGGGTGATTGATAGAGCCATTTACGCACGGGCAGGATGTTCTCCCATGACCGTGCTTCGCCTTTCAATCTGGGGTATGCTGTCATATAAACGGCAGTTCCGGCTAATGGCCAAGAGCCTACACCACCACCCATGCGGTCGCGTATCTCTCCACCTGTTCCCGTAGCAGCACCGTTAAAGGGTTCTACAGTGGTGGGGAAGTTGTGCGTTTCGGCTTTCAATGAGATGACACTTTCGATGTCTTTTACTTTGAAATAATCACTGGTCGCCTGATTTTCGGGTGCAAACTGTTCTATCATGGGACCTTGTGCAAAAGCCACATTGTCCTTATAGGCAGACAGTATCTTCCCCGGATTCTCTTTGGTGGTACGCTTAATCATGGCAAAGAGCGACGATTCTTTTTCTTCACCGTCAATGATAAAAGTACCACCGAATATCTTATGCCGACAGTGTTCAGAATTGATTTGTGCAAACCCGAATATTTCGCTGTCGGTGAGTGGTCTTCCGTTCTGCTTTTCTATGGTGTGCAGGTACGCCATCTCTTCAGGCGAGAGTGCCAATCCCTCTTGCTCGTTATACTGTTCCAGATTCTCAACCAGCTTGATAGGCTCTGGTTGGTGATTCACCTCAAAAATATCTTGTCCCAATCCGTCGTACATTCTTTGCAACATCGTGTCATGTTCCGCCTCTTTTGAGCGGACAGGGAAGAATTCCTCAATACGCAAAATGCCGCTTAGATTCATATTTTCAGTAATCTCAACGGCATTGGTACTCCATGGAGTAATCATTTCGCGCCGTGGTCCTACGAAGAAGCCCTCAAGCTGCTCTGCATCCAAGCAAGTAGCTTGCCCAAAGAGCCAACACAGTTTGTCGATGTCTTCTTGACAAGGTTGGTGGTTGATCTCCGTTGCAATGATATTCTTTTGGGGTGTTTCAAAGAAAAGGATCATATCTGTAAAATTAGTATAAAGGTGAATGTTTGTATCTTAAGAACAGGACAATATCTACACCCAAGAATAGTTTGTAGATGGGCATAATTTATCTCTTTGTTGCAAAGATAGTGCAAGCCGAAGACAGAGAAAGTTTACTTTCTTTGTTAAGGCGAAGCCTATCTTCTGCAAAGATACTGCAAACTGCGGACAGCACAAAATAAAATGATTGATATTTGCCTTATAGGGATTTTATAAGGAAGCAAAATAGGCTGTTTTGGTGGGTAAAACAGCCTATTTTTCCATATAAAACAGTTTATTTTATAAAAGAAGTATCATCATAGAAGCTCTGATTATTATTGAGCTACTGTGTGAATCTGCCTTTTATAGGGATGCGAATATAAAGCGTATTTGCTTTTCGTGAAGACAAAAAGGAGGGTATCGAGACGTGTAGGATGTGGACGTTAGCGATACTTAGCGGTTTAGTCTTCTTTCACTTTCTTAGGTCCGCGCACCTTTTCGTTCTTGTTCAAGCCGCTTTTTATCTCGATGTTCAGACCGTCACTCATGCCTGTTTCTACCTTTCGTCGCTCGTAAGTCTTGTTGTTCTTATCTCCCTTGACCACATATACATAGGTTTGTTTTCCGCTAAACTCGATGGCACTCTCGGGAACAGTCAACACGTTTTGCGCACTTGCCAGTACAATCTCGGCATTGGCACTGTATCCACTGCGTATCTTCTTGCCCTGGATGTTACGAATGGCGGCTTTAATCTCAAATTGGTTGGCACCGTTTTGCTCAACAGCTTTGGGCGAAACATATTCGAGAGACGCCTGTAAGGTGTTGTCCTGCAAGGCTCCGATGGTTATCTTCATCGGCATGCCCACAGACAGTTGTCCCACTTCTGTCTCGTCGATGTTGCCTCGGAAGATAAGGTCGCCCATGTTGGCTACCGTGGCAATGGTGGTTCCGTCGTTGAAGGTGTTGCTCAAGATGACCGTGTTACCCACTTTTACAGGTACATCAAGAATCAAACCGCTAATGGTGGAGCGAATGAGTGTGCTGCTGGTGTTGGCATTATTCTTTGACACACCGTCGCGAACCACCTCTAAATTGTCTTGTGCAGCCTTCACTTCCTCTTGAGATTGTTGGTAGGCTTGCCGTATCTTGTCGTACTCATCGCCTGCAACCAGTCCTTTGTCGTAGAGCTTCTTCTCACGGTCGTAGTTCACTTTCGCTTGCTTCACGTTGATTTGTGCCAAGCGAACGCGTGACTGGGCGTTTGATAATTGGTTCATATCTGGCACCACTTTCACCTTTGCGATAATCTCTCCAGCCTGCACCATCTCACCTGCTTCTTTCATAATTTCGGTGATGATACCCGAAATCTGCGGCTTCACGTTCACCTCGTTGCGAGGTTCTATCTTGCCAGTGATGACAGTTACCTTCTTCAGGTTCGACATCTTGGGGGTAAACTCGTCGTAAACCTCGGGTTGAGGACGTGACTTGAACCATAGGAAAACAAATGTTCCGATGAAGATGAGGGCGATAACGCCTGCAACGATAAATTTGATATTCTTTTTCATAATGGTGTAATGTATGGTTCACAATGCGCAACTCGTTCTGCGGGCGGCAGTGTGTATCATGAATAGATTCTACAATCAGTTTTCTTATTTGGATTATTCGTCTCGCATGGCATCCACAGGTTTGATAGACATGGCTCTCAGTGCAGGTGCCAATCCTGCCAAGACACCGAGCAAAGACAGCATGATGACAGCGCCCACGGCAGTCCAGAAGTTTACTTGGAAGTGTGCAGCAGTAAAGCCATCGGTGGTGGTACCCATCTCTGCCAACTGTAGAATGATGACGGCAAAGAGTATTCCACTCATGCCAGCTACCGCTATCAGGATGATGCTCTCTGCGATAATCTGCCCCAAGATGGTGCGTGGCGTGGCACCAATGGCACGCCTGATGCCAATTTCTGTGGTTCGTTCGCGCACTGTTACCATCATGATGTTGGACACACCGATTGCTCCAGCCAGCAAAGTGCCGATGCCTACGAGCCATACCAAGAAGTTGACACCGGCAAAAAGACTGTCAACCATGCCATACATCACTTCGGTGTTGAACACTGTGATGCCCTTTTCATCGGTCGGATCAATGTGGTGCGCACGGGCGATGACATCTCTCATGGGTTGTGCCACCTTGCTCATTTTGACTCCGGGACGACCGGTAACACAAATAACGTGTACGGTTTGCCCCAAATTGTACGCTTGTTGCATCAGTGGGAGCGGTATGACAACGCTCTCTTCTGCTGATCCATTGATTTGCATGTTACCTGCACTATAGTCTACTCCTACGACACTGTAGTAGATAGAGTCTATCCTAATGAGCTGACCGCAAGGGTCTCCACCGCCTGGAAATAAGTTCTTGTACACTTTCTTGCCTAATATGCACACCTTTCTGCGTTGCTGCATGTCCATTTCGTTGAGGTATCTGCCGTAGTACATGTGTGGTGTTTCCACCTTGGCGTAATCCGCCATCAGTCCTTTGATGTTGCAGTTGCTTTTCTTGTCACCAAACACAGCGTTTCCACCCCATTGCGACAGTCCGGGTGTAACGATGTCTAAGTCACGAACGTTCGCCTTGATACGCTCCACGTCTTTATATTCCAGCGTCCATTGTCGTCCCTTCCGATAGCCGTCGTATGGCTTGGTAGTGGGTTGAGCGAAGATGACTGAGGAGTTGGTAGCAAAGCCTTCGAACACTCGATTGAGCAACTCTCTGAATCCTTGTCCACCTCCGATGAGTCCCATGAGCATGAAGATGCCCCAGAAAACACCGAAGCCGGTGAGGAAAGAGCGGCTCTTGTTGCGCGAGAGTGTCTCGATAATCTCTTTGTATGTGTCGATATCAAACTTCATGGCTTATTCTGCTCTTAGTGCTTCAATGGGTCTTACGTGTGCCGCCTTGCGTGCAGGAATGAGTCCAGCGATAGTGCCTGCCACCACCATTAGTAGTGTGGCGTTGATGCAAACGTCAAGTCCAACGGTGGGATTAACAAACATGGTGGTGGTAAACAAACCCGAATCAACCTTCATGTTGCCAATGGTGGCATTCATGTATTCATTGGCTGCAATGCCTAACACCATGCCAATGTATCCGAAAAAGGTGGTGATGATGATGCTCTCAACGATGATGAGCCGCAGGATAGACCATGGTGTGGCACCGATAGCTTTGCGAATACCGAACTCGTGGGTGCGTTCTTTCACCGTGATGAGCATGATGTTGGAAACCCCAACGATGCCACTGAGCAGGGTAAAGATGCCCACTATCCATAATGCCGTGCGCAACATGCCCATTCCTGTGTTCATCTGCATGGCTTGAGTGAATCGGTTCCATATCCAAACCGCCTCTTCATCGTCGGGTGCAGCACCGTGATTACCGTTGAGATTAGCACGGTAACGCTGTTCGAAAGCTTCGTTTTGCTGTTCTGTCTCCAAGCCTTTGAACGAGAAAACGATGTTGCCCGTCTTGTCGCCCACATTATATATAGTGCGATAGGTAGTGAAAGGGATGAACGCATCGGTACCCATCATGCTCTTGTCTACTTGATAAATACCCACGATATGAAACGCCAAGTCTTCCATTCTCACGATTTGTCCCAGCATATCTTCCACATTTCCCGTGGGTGAAAGCTCCTTCGCCATGTCATCACTGATAACAATCGACTTCCTGCGGTCTCTGATATCTATCTTATTGATGAACCTTCCATAGATCATGTCACGCTTGTTGATGATGTAATCGTTGGGATATACGCCACTGATGTTGGCGGCTGTGTACTCTTTTCCATGGCTCATGGTGGTGTTGCCATGGTCGAGTTCGGCACCCACCTCTTCCACGTTGTCGCCGAATCGCTCTTGGGTGATTTCCATGTCACGGTCGTTCAGCTCTATCTTGCGCCCCTCTTTCAGTCCTTTGTGTGCCTTTGACGTTTGTCCGCCAAATATCACCATGGAGGTATTGAGATACCTATTTGAGTTCTGTTGCGTGGCGTTGATTAGTCCGTTGCCTGCTCCCAACAGGAATATGAGCATGAAGATGCCCCACGCTACCGCAAACCCAGTGAGGGTAGTACGCAATTTATTGCGTCGTGCAGTCGCCCATATTTCTGTTAAGATGTCTCTCATGTCTGACTTGTTTTAAGCATTATTTCATGATACCTCCTGTCCAGAATGGGCTTGAGTTATGGTCGAGATTCTCCTCAATGCGTCCTATCAGTCCGTCCTTGATATGGATAATCTTGTTTGTCTCATTGGCGACACCGCTCTCATGCGTTACCACGACAATGGTCATGTGCTCGTCTTGGTTGAGCGACTTGAGCAGTTGCATCACCTCCACACTGGTTTTCGAGTCCAAAGCTCCCGTCGGTTCATCGGCTAAGATAATCTGTGGTTTGGTAATCAGCGCACGGGCAATGGCGACACGTTGTTTCTGTCCACCCGACATCTCGTTAGGATAGTGGTCTGCCCACTGCGCCAATCCCAATCTGTCAAGATATTCAAGGGCTTGTTGATGGCGTGTTTTGCGACTTACCCCTTGGTAGAACAAGGGCAATTCTACGTTTTCTACCGCTGTCTTGAAGCCGATGAGGTTGAACGACTGAAAGATGAAGCCAATCATCTTGTTGCGGTATTCGGCGGCACGCCTTTCGCTCAGGTCCTTGATGAGCGTACCCGACAGCACATATTCGCCACTGTCATAATTGTCGAGGATGCCTAATATATTTAATAAGGTAGACTTCCCCGAACCCGATGCGCCCATGATAGAGACAAATTCGCCTTCCTCTATGTCAAGCGTGATGCCCTTGAGAACGTGCAAGGGCTGTGCGCCAAAATAGGTCTTGTTGATGTCTTTGAGATGTATCATTTGGCTTTTAGACGACAGCAGGACTTTGAAAGTTGCATCAGCTCGGCTAATTTTTTCTCGATTTTTTCCACCATCACCGTCCCCATGACAATCTTTCCTTCTGGATTGATAAGATAGAACGAGGGAATCCACTTGATTTGAAAATCCTTTGCCACTTTCGATTCTTTCATCTTCTCAAAGTTACAAACATGATATGCTTGCTTGTTTTTCCAATTTTGCTGTACGTATTGAGTCCATGCCTCTTTCTGGGTGTCAAACGAAACGTGTATGAAAGCCACGCCATGGTCGGCATATTTCGCCCCCAACTCTTCCACTTTCGGTGTGATTTTTCGGCAATCGGGACACCAAGATGCCCAAAATTCCAATACCACATACTTTCCTCGGAAGTCGTTTAGTGATAAGGTCTCGCCGTTGATGGTGGGCAGTGTGAGGGCTGGTGCTGTCGTTCCAACCTCTAAAAGCTGGGTGGCATACTTGGCATCGTCATCTTGTGCCAACAATGTTGCAACTGTGCAGAACAGGCAAAATGTGAGAAATACAATTCTTTTCATGATTAATTATTGTTTTTGTAGATGTAACGTTTGGTCGCAGTAGTCTACTACGGCAGGTCTGTGAGTAATGAATATCACGGTTTTGTCGTGATTAAAGAGAATGTTATGCAAGAGCTGTCGCTCCGTCTCGGGGTCTAAAGCACTGGTAGCTTCATCGAACAGCATGATTGGACGGTTGCGCAACAAGGCTCGAGCAATACTGATACGCTGTGCCTGTCCCTCGCTCAATCCGCCTCCTGCTTCCGTACAAACGGTGTCTAAGCCATCAGGAAGCTCCATGACAAACGAGGCGCAGCTCATTTCCAACGCTGTTTTTATTTCCTCTTCTGTAGCGTTGAGCTTGCCCAATCGCAGGTTGTCGCGAATCGTGCCACTCATCAGCGTGTTTCCCTGTGGCACATACACAAAGTTGCAGCGCATCAGAGGCGACAATTCTCTTTGCTCTTGTTGATTGTATAGGATGACTTTCCCCTCATTGGGATGTAACAAAGCCAAAATGAGTCGTATCAATGTGGTCTTTCCTGCACCCGTTTCGCCCAAGACAGCCGTGCACGAACCGGGGTAAAAATCAAAGTCTAACTGTTCAATCACATTACTGTCGCCATCGTCGTATGCGTAGGTAATGTGCTCCAAGCGCACCCCACACGGCGCTGTTAGAGGGATAGGGTCACCTTGTTCCTCCAAAGGATTCTCCTCAAGTTCCATCAATCGCTCGGCTGCTGTGAAGACTCCGACAAACACAGGTGCTAAGCGAGTGAGGTCGCGCGCTGGTCCTTGAATGCGATTTACTAATTGTAAGAACGCCGTCATGCCACCGAAAGTCAGCGTTTGGTCAGCCATTCGCAAGGCTGCCCATAGGAAAGCGATGAGATAACCCACAGAGAATCCTGCGTTCAGGATAAAGTTTGATACCACACTAAATGCCGTTCGCTTTACCACCCGATGCCGAAGTTCGCTCTGTGTGCTTTCCAATCGATCCACCATGATGCTGTCGCTCTCCAAAGTCTTGATGAGCATACGGTGCTGAATGGTCTCTTGCAGCACACTTTGCACCTTACTATCCGAGTCGCGTACCTGTCGGGTGAGCCTTCGCATCTGTCCAATATACAGCTTACTTAACAGCACAAACACCGGAATAATGCCTACGATAACAAAGGCAAGTACTTTGTCCATGGAGAAAAGATACAGGAAAGCGCCCACAAACATTGCCACTACCGAAATGGTATTAGGAATAGTTTCGGTTAGAAAGCTTACCACCGTGCCAACATCCTGTTCCAACCTGTTGAGTACATCGCCTGAGTGATGCGACTCTTTTCCCGTCCATTCCGACCGCAATATACGGTCGAGCATGCGTTGCTGCATACGGTTTTGCGCTTTGATGCCCAAGATGTTGCGCACCCAAATGGAACAGATACGCAGGGCGAAGCCGCAAAGGACGAGCATTGCCATCACTCCTACAGACCAGTAGATAGACCCTTCAGCGTGTCCAGACGCCACATCAATGGCATGCTGTACTGCCCACACTTGTGCTAAACTCACCACTACAGAGAGCAAACCAATGGTGGCATTGAGGATGGCTTGCAACTGATTGCCACGCCAAGCACGCCAAAGCCATTTGAAAATAACCTTAGCGGAATATTTGGGGGTAGGAATCTTAAACCATTGTCGGATGTTCATGAGCTGCTGTGTCTATGTGTTATCCCCTTGTGTCTGCACCCCACATCATCTTTTCACGCAGGGTTGAGAAGTAACGTTGCCCGAACCGTTTGACGAATAGGGTTGCAAAAGGAGCCTTGCGAATAGTCAGTTGCGTATGCTCACCTAATTTTGTAGAGCGACCGTCAATGGCAGCGAGGAAGTTGTGGGAGCGTGATTCTACCGTGAGGGTAATGACATTGTTGTCGTTAATCACGATAGGACGGATGTTCAGACTGTGCGGAGCCACAGGTGTGAGACACAAATTGCTAGTCGATGGCACCATGATTGGACCTCCATTTGACAAGTTGTATGCCGTACTACCCGTAGGTGTCGCAATAACTAAACCGTCGGCTTGGTAGGTAACCAAGTAGTCATCGTTCACGCAAGCACGGATGGTAATCATCGCCGCATTGTCACGCTTCAATATAGCAATGTCGTTGAGGGCGTAAGGGTTGATGTCTAAGGGCTCTCCATTGGTCTCTAATTGGATGACCGAATGCCTCTCTAACTCGTAATGGTGGGCGTAAATGTCAGCAATGGCTTCTTTTAACTCACTCGGAAGGATGTTGGCAAGAAAACCAAGTCTGCCGGTGTTCACCCCTATCAGCGGAATTTGTTTGATGCCCACACGTCGGGCAGCTTTGAGAAAGGTACCGTCTCCACCCACGGAAATCACAAAGTCGGCATCGAAGTCTTGTCCTTCAAACCGCTGTACGGTCTCCGATTTGAAATGAACATCTTGACATAAGAAGTCGTAAAACGTGCTATCAATGCTCACGTGAGCACCGTGTGCCTGCAACTCCTCGATGATTCGCAGGAAGAAAGCTGTTTTTTCAGGCTGGTATTCGTTGCCAAAAAGGGCAAATCTTAGTTTTGGTTCAGACATATATGGATCATCTATCGTTAAGTTGTCTTCTTTGTGACGTTCCCAAAACCATGATAAACAATGGCGGAAACGTATCGGGCAATTACTTGCAAATGTACATATTATTATTGATAATAGAATAAAACCACCAATGAAAAGCGTATGAAAATGGAGAAAATATCATGAAAGCAATAAAAAGAAGTGGTCTTGTTTTTGAGCGAGGAAACAGCGAAAAACAGCATTTTTCTTGACAATTTTAAGGCTATCAAAAAGGGGTGAGTTTTCTACCTTTTAGCTCCAAAAATCGTGTTGCTAACAAATTTTTGCCCTGTTTTTTGCCTTTGTTGAACTTATCTCAATGAGTTATGCGTTCTATTCCATGCTCATAGATGCCTTGTAACGTGTCTTTAACAGGGTTAAAGCATGGAGATAAGCTGCTTAACCCATTGGGTTAGTGTTGTTGCAGTTTTCTATAAAAATGTAAACCGTTGATAATAAGCAGTTTATATTTTTCTTAAATTTTCAGCAAATTCGTGACTTTCATGGGAAAAAGCGAAAAATAAGTCCTCTCAAACCTGAGTTTTGTCAGCTTTTTTCGCGCTAAGGAATGAATCTGGTAAACAACGTTAATCAGCGTCAATCATTCTGAATTGATAAGCGAGAGATGTATTTTATCGTAAAAAAATAGTATATTTGCAGAAAGAACCTATTTATATTTCGATGAACCAACGGGTAGTTAGACCCACAAAACGAAAAAACTATGGCAAAGGTATATGAATTTTTAGCAACAGGCTTCGAAGAAGTAGAAGCCTTACTCCCAGTAGATATTTTGCGTAGAGCAGGTGTAGGAATCAAGACCGTGAGCGTTACAGGCGACCCATGGGTGACGTCTTCGCATGGCGTTACCATTCAAGCCGATTTGAATTTTGAAGACATCCCCCACTTCGACGATGTAGACATGCTCTTACTTCCGGGTGGAATGCCTGGTGCTACCAACCTAAATGAGCATGCAGGGGTAAGGGAAGCCTTGCTTGCACATCACGCCAAAGGCAAGCGGATTGGTGCTATCTGCGCTGGTCCTATGGTCTTAGGAAGTTTAGGACTATTGAAGGGACGTAAAGCAACCTGTTTCCCAGGCTTTGAAAAGTATATGGAAGGTGCCGATTATACAGCAGAATTGTTCACTGTCGATGGCAACATCATTACGGGAGAAGGTCCTGCAGCTACTTTCCCATATGCTTTCGAAATCTTGAAAGGATTTGTAGGCGAGGCAGAAACCAAAGACTTACAAAAGCAAATGCGGTTTACCCACTTGATGGAAACAAAGTAACTTGCCTTTTTCTTATCATTCACTCGTCCACTCATGTACTCGAATACTCATCCATGCGACACCTCGTCAACTTGTCACCTCGTCACCTCGTCCGCTCATCATATGCGATTTGTCATCATTGTAGCAGGTGGCAAAGGACTTCGGATGGGAGGTGACATCCCCAAGCAGTTTAGAATTGTGGGAGGGAAACCAATCCTCATGCATACCATTGAGCGGTTTCATCAGTATGACGCTGAAATGGGAATTATTGTGGTGCTACCTCATTCGCAACAAGCGTATTGGAGACAATTATGCGATGAATATAACTTTCATGTGGGGCATACCGTAGTGAATGGTGGCGCATCGCGGTTTGAGTCGGCGAAGAATGGGTTGGCAGTCATTCCAGACGAGGTGTGTGGCACGGTGGGTATCCATGATGGAGTTCGTCCTTTTGTGTCAATAGAAGTGATTAACCGTTGTTATCTTACTGCTCAAAAATGTGGCGCAGCCATCCCAGTGCTTCCTGTGACCGATACGTTACGCCATATCAGCGCAGACGGCAGTGGCAAGAACGTGCTTCGCAGTGATTACCGCATCGTCCAAACGCCACAGGTGTTCGACATTGCATTGCTAAAAAAGGCGTTTGCACAGCCCGAGCAGGAAGCGTTTACCGATGATGCTTCGGTGGTGGAAGCCATGGGACAAACGGTAGAAATGGTAGAAGGCAACCGAGAAAACATCAAGATTACCACACCGTTTGATATCAAATTGGCAGAACTACTGATACCGCAAACATGACCAGCATACTCAGTCAGGACATCAAATACCTTACAGGCGTAGGACCAAAGCGTAAGGAAATTTTGGAGAAAGAACTCCAAATTTCTACGTGGGGTGACCTGTTGGAGTATTACCCTTACAAGTATGTAGACCGAAGTAGGATTTATCGTATTGGTGAATTGCGCGGTGACTTGCCATTTGTGCAGTTGAAAGGTAAGATACTGAGCTTTGAAGAGTTTGCTATGGGCGCTCATCGTAAGCGAGTGGTGGCACATTTCGGCGACGGGACTGGTGTGGTAGACTTGGTTTGGTTTCGTGGTACGCAATATGTCTATAAGACGTATAAGGTCAACGAGGAATATATCGTCTTTGGACGACCAGGCATTTATGGCGGTCGTTACCAGTTTGCACATCCCGATATAGACAAGGTGACAGATGTACAGCTTTCAGAAATGGGCATGCAACCTTATTATATGACCACCGAACGCATGAAAAAGATGGGGCTGACCTCTCGCTCCCTTGAAAAACTTACCAAGACTTTGGTGGAGAAGCTCTCCGAGCAAACCATTTCAGAAACATTGCCACCTTATATAATAGGACCCTTACACTTGATTTCTCGCACGGAGGCATTGCATAAGATTCATTATCCGAAAAGTCTCGAGGACGTGCAACGAGCCCAAGTTAGGTTAAAGTTTGAGGAGTTGTTCTATGTTCAACTGAATATTTTGCGATATGCTCACGACCAACGCCGCAAATATCGAGGTTATGTTTTTACACAAGTAGGTTCGTTATTCCATTTTTTCTATCACAACAACTTGCCTTTCGAGCTCACCAATGCACAAAAGCGGGTGATGCACGAGATACGCAACGACATGGCTACGGGACAGCAAATGAATCGCTTGGTGCAAGGAGACGTGGGGTCGGGCAAAACATTGGTGGCACTCATGTCTATGCTCATCGCTATTGGGAATGGTTTTCAGGCGTGTATGATGGCTCCCACGGAGATTTTAGCCGAGCAACATTTTGCCACCATTCGTAAGTTTTTAAGACAGATGCCCGTGCGCATAGAGCTGCTCACGGGGATAGTGAAAGGCAAAAAGCGTGAGGAAATATTAAACGGTTTGCTCACGGGCGAGGTACAAATATTGGTGGGCACGCATGCTGTCATTGAGGACAACGTACAGTTTTCACGTTTAGGGTTGGCGGTGGTGGATGAGCAACATCGCTTCGGTGTGGCGCAACGTGCCAAATTGTGGGGAAAGAGTCAACAGCCTCCCCATATACTTGTGATGACGGCAACACCCATTCCTCGTACATTGGCGATGACGATTTATGGCGATTTGGATGTGAGTGTCATCGACGAATTGCCGCCTGGGCGGAAACCAATACAGACCATTCATAAGTATGACAACCAACTCACCAGTCTGTACCAAGGCATAAGGCAACAAATTCGGCAGGGTAGGCAGGTATATATCGTGTTTCCTCTCATTTCGGAAAGCGAAAAAATAGACCTAAAGAATCTTGAAGCGGGATATGAGTCACTGTGTAGTATCTTTCCTGATATGAAATTGAGCAAGGTACATGGTAAGATGAAGCCGAAAGAGAAAGACCTTGAGATGCAGAAATTTAGTAAGGGAGAGACCCAAATATTGGTCGCCACCACTGTGATCGAAGTGGGGGTGGACGTTCCCAATGCTTCTGTAATGGTTATTCTGGATGCACAGCGGTTTGGTTTGTCGCAGTTGCATCAGTTGCGTGGACGTGTGGGGCGCGGCGCAGATCAGAGTTATTGCATCTTGGTGACGAATCACAAGCTCACACAGGAAACAAGAAAGCGCATTGACATCATGTGTCAGACCAACGATGGCTTTCAGATAGCCGAAGCAGACCTAAAACTTAGGGGTCCTGGAGATTTGGAGGGGACGCAGCAAAGCGGAATTGCGTTTGACTTAAAGATTGCCGACATTGCCCGTGATGGACAGCTGATACAGTTGGCACGTGATGAGGCACAGAAGATTATCAATGATGATCCTGATTGTGAGAAGAGCCAATACAGCATGCTGTGGAATCGATTAAGCGAGCTACGGAAAAGCAATGTAAACTGGGCTGCTATTTCTTAGCGACATTATTTGCAGTGAATTTGTGGAAAAAAGCAACAATAAAGATACACTTTTTAACAAAAATGCTCATAAAACGCTGCAAGAAAAGAATAGTAGAATATATGCATAAATATTGCTTAAATATAACAATAAAGCCCATATAACAGGGAAGGATATCCAAAAATAAGAAAAAGACAGAGGTGTATATACGTATTTTTATGGCATTTGTAATTGATACACTTTGGTTAAAGCGTCTATAAAATCTGTTAACACTGTAACAATATTGCAATAAATTGACTATTTTTGCAATGGTTTTTTAAGAATCATGAAGATTTGATTGATTTACCTTGAAGATCTTTAAAAGGTTTTTTATTAACCTCCATAGGGAACCTAAACCAAATTTGTATATGAGACTACTGAATAAGATCAAGACATTTGCTTTTATTACCTTGCTTGCAGCATTTGCACAGCCAAGTATTGCGCAAGACTTATTGGCAAGACAAGCACCCGTAGATAGGAAGATGAAAGCAGTGGACACACTCTTACTTCACAATATTATCGAAAAAGAAAATCTGGAATCTCCAGCAGCTCAGTTGTATGAAGAATGGGACAATCGTTATGCCCATCGACAGACAGCACTCCCCGATAGCTTTAGGATTGACCTTAGGCATTTCTGCATGCCCACACCGAGCCGTGTAATTACTAGTAATTTTGGTACTCGTTGGGGACGCCAGCATAAGGGCTTGGATATAAAGGTATATATTGGCGACACCATTCGTGCTGCGTTTAGTGGCAAGGTGCGTATAGTACGCTATGAAGCCCGAGGCTATGGAAATTATATTGTCATTCGTCATGGCAATGGATTAGAGACGATTTATGGACACTTGTCTAAACAATTGGTAAGTGAGAACCAAGAAGTGCGTGCTGGAGATGTGATTGGACTGGGCGGAAATACCGGTAGAAGTACAGGCTCCCACCTGCATTTTGAAACAAGATTGTGCGGTGTAGCATTGAATCCCGCCTTGTTATTTGACTTCCGTGCACAGGATGTGACAGGAGACTATTACACCTTTAGAAACAATTCTTATCAAAGAGAGTCGGCAGAAGCAAATCGTTTACGTGGTAAAATTGGCAATGGAGGTTATACACCAGACCAAGTTCGAGGCGGTGTAGCGAGCAGACGTGAGGACGTGGAAGCGTTCAATACCGTACAGGTACAGTACCACAAGGTACAAGCTGGCGAAACGTTGAACTCGATTGCGCGTAAACGTGGCGTAACAGTAGAGCAAATATGTCGATTGAGCCATATAAGTAAGTCTGATAAGATTAAGCCTGGACGAATCTTAAGATATTCGTAAATAGCTTAGAACCTTTACTCAATGATATCTTATCCTCTACGTTTGGATGAGTAAAATATTAGAATTATTATCAATCCAACAGTCTATCTAATAAGGATAGGCTGTTTTCCTTTATATCAGAGGCATAAGATAAGGGCTAAAATGAGTTCGATTGAATAGTGAGGTTGGATGAGAGACGTGCCATGATTCTCTATATGAAGTCTAACAAGAGCGTTAGCCAACGGCAAGTGAACTCACATCTATCGTGTTAATGCGCAATAAATTGCGATTGAAGCGGTTAAATTTTTATAATTTGTTTTGATATCTCACACATTTTGATATCTTATTTATATATTTGTACACAAATCGTATCGTGTAGAGATGCCTACTCACTAAAATAAATGATAGGAAAGGACATTGACGCATGAAAGAAAAATATTTAACTAAAAACGAATTGATTATGATGAAGAAACATGGATTAATATTCCCTTTACTTGCTGTTGCTTTATTGGTTTCGAGTTGTGCAAGTAAGAAAGATTTGGAAAACTGTCAGTCTGAAAATCGCGAGTTGACTTCTAATTATCAGACAGCAAAAGAGCAGTTGGCAGCATCACAGGCGCGGGTTACGGCTTTGGAAGAACAATTATCTCAGCAAAAACGTGATTACGCCGCTTTGCAGAAGTCGTTGGATAAGAGTTTGTTAAATACAAATTCTAACAGCATTAATATCTCTAAATTGGTGGATCAAATTAATGAGTCGAACCAATATATTCGACACTTGGTAGAGGTGAAATCTAAATCTGATTCACTGAACATGGTTTTAACCAATAATTTGACCCGCTCCTTGAGTCGTGAAGAGCTGAAAGAGGTGGATGTTCAGGTGTTGAAGGGCGTGGTTTATATCAGCTTGGCTGATAACATGCTCTATAAGACAGCTTCTTATGAGATTAACGACCGAGCAGCAGAAACTCTGAGTAAGATTGCTAAAATCATCATGGATTATAAAGAGTATGATGTTTTGGTGGAGGGCAATACCGATAATGTCCCTGTAAATCCAAACAGTCCGTTGATGAAGAATATTCGTAACAACTGGGACTTGTCTACGCTCCGTGCATCAAGTGTGGTACAATACTTGCAAAAGAACTATGGTGTGGATCCTAAACGTATGACCGCTGGAGGACGTGGAGAGTACAATCCATTGACATCCAATAATACAGAGTTGGGTAGACAGCGTAATCGTCGTACTCAAATTATCATCACACCGAAGCTTGATCAGTTCATGGACTTGATTGATGAAGCACCTGAAAATACGAAAGAGTAAATCTTCAGGGCACACAGGGTGATAGTTTTGCCCTATCACTTTCGATATTTCTGCTTTTAGATGTGGTTGAAATAAAAGACGATTGCTGCCTAAAAAGCAGATAACATTAGAGTAAAATGAAGAAACGAAGTGTATCTTTCGTTAATGACGTATGGCGTTGCTACCACAACTCCACAGTCTGACGAAAGATACACTTTTTATATGTTCCTATCACGAATAAAGTTTGAATGAAAAGCTACGCTTATTAGTAGGCGATAGTGGCATTAAAATAGCAAGGATATAGTTCAATTGTAAACAGTAAAATTCATGACTTGATACTTGTGAAGTACTGGCTTTACACAAAGAAATAAAAATATGAATCAAACAATTTTGCAAGGTTTCCACTGGTATACAGAAGGGAACGGAGTGTTTTATAAGCACATGAAGAAAATTTCTGATCAGCTTCAGAAGTTAGGTATTACCATGGTGTGGTTTCCACCAGCTTATAAAGCTGCAGGAGGTGCCAACTCTGTGGGATATGACCCCTATGACTTGTTTGACTTAGGAGAGTTTGACCAAAAAGGAGGTATTCCCACCAAGTATGGTACGAAAGACGAATATATTGATGCCTGCAAAACCTTGCAGAGTAAAAAGATTGCGGTAATGGTTGATGTCGTCTTGAATCATAAGGCGGGCGGAGACGAGACAGAGCATTTCCATGTGGTAAAAGTTGATCCTAACAATCGTCAGAAGAACATTTCGGCACCCTATGAAATTGAAAGCTATACGAAGTTTACTTTCCCAGGTCGAGGGGACAAATATTCTAATTTCAAATGGGATTTCACCTGTTTCTCTGGTGTTGATTATGCTGTGGGAGAAGACAAGGGTATCTTTCAAATTATCAATGACCATGGAGACGGTTGGGAATCTGTAGTAGGGAATGAAAAAGGTAACTACGATTACTTGATGTACAATGACATAGAGCATCGTAATCCCTATGTAAGAAAGGAACTCAATGATTGGGGAAAGTGGTATCATGATCAAGTATTCTTTGATGGTGTGCGCTTAGATGCCGTGAAACATCAATCCCCTAAGTTTTATAAAGAATGGTTGACTTTACTCCGTTCGAACACGGGAAAAAATATTTTTGCAGTTGGTGAGTATTGGACGCCAGGCTTATTGCCGTTAATGTTAGAGTATCTAAAAGCTACCGAAGAATGTATGAGTCTGTTTGACGCATCTCTGCAACAAAATTTCCATGTCGCTTCAAAGAGCGGAGATTCATATGATTTACGTCGAATCTTTGATGAAACCTTGGTTTCTGCACGTCCAGATAAGGCTGTTACGGTGGTGGCTAATCATGACACTCAACCTTTACAAGCCTTAGAGGCACCCGTTGAGCCATGGTTTAAGCCGTTGGCTTACGCCCTTATCTTGTTGCGACAAGATGGCTATCCTTGTGTTTTCTACCCTGATTTGTTTGGTGCACATTACAAAGACACAGGGAATGACGGTCAAGAATATGAGATTTTCTTGGATAAGGTGGATGGTATTGAAGGATTGATGAAAGCTCGTAAGGAGAATGCTTATGGATTACAACGCGATTATTTTGAAGATGCAAATTGCTTAGGGTGGACTCGTGAGGGTGACGGGTTTAACAGAGGCTGTGCCGTTGTGATGAGTAATAAAGATCAATACGAAAAATCTATGGAAGTTGGAAAGGCTTACGCAGGACAGTATTTCTATGACTTATTGGGTCGATTTGATCACAAAATTCAAATTGACGAAAATGGCTGGGGTAATTTTACATGTCCAGCAGGAAATGTTTCTGTTTGGGTTCCAGCGTGATTCCTTTGCTCTTTCTTATAATAGTGATGGGGAATATGATGCAATTTGTTCATATTCCCCATTGTTGGAAGGATAGGATGATGTTCATCATAGCATCAGAATCGAGTCATCACTTCAATGACAAGCTTATCTTTTTCTGATATTTTTGCGAACTGATTCTGCTCATAAAAGTACTTTTCATAATTCAGACGGATATCAGAGATAAAGGGTTTGTCGATGCTTAATGTTACACCACCAGTGAGACGCGAACGTTTATAGTCGTTGATGATGAGCGTTCCGTTTTCATCTTTCACACCATTCTTATAACGGAACCCGTCACTATGATCGGACATATAGTCATAACGAATAAGAGGAGACACCTTTGTAAAGAAACATCTTCTTAGTGGAATGTCATAATTAATAAAGGTATTGACAGAATTAACATCATGAAAAGCTTGGTGTGCATACGTCTTGTGAAGATATTCCAGTTCAGCATGCCACCCATGAGCATGATAATACATGCCTGCATCGTACATCATGACAGTTAAATGTGCTGGGCTAATCTTTTGAGCACTAAGGGTGAAGTTCCATTTCCCTGCAATAAACGCTTGTAATTTGGTGGAGAAATTAATTTTATTCGTCCAAAAATCTACTTGATGTGTCAGGCCAGAACCATTGAAGATACCAACCTCAAGTCGCATAGGGACGAACATCTTAAAATTATATCCCGCTGTTAAGCCCACATCGCGCACATCGCCCACCTGTTTAGCAATGAACGATCGGTTGGCAAAATATTGTTGATGGGGTGACCGGTGTGCATCTATCGTAAACGGAACTCGCATTTGTCCAATCGTTATTTGCAAACGTTCCAAAGGTGTTATCTTGGTATAGGCATCCAACATCCTTATTTGTCCCTTGTCAGAGAGGTCTATTTCGGTTTTGTAAGATACATTGTTTGCTACGTTACCAGATAAACTAAACCGAGCAGTACGCACTTGAAATCTGCCTTTTTGGTCTTGAGGTTGGTACTCATACTTACCTCTAAAAGTACCGTGAATATGGGGCGTGTAATCTACGTCATTCGTGTTCTGCGAAAAACAAGACAAGCAGAGGGGTATCATCCACATTGTTAGTTTTAGGGCTCTCATGATTTATTTGAGTTGAGTGATGCTTATTTTGTCACAAAATTACATGTTAACTTTTTTATTGAGGTAATAAACTTGTTACATTTTTATGACAAAAGATAAGAGGTTGCGCACAACAAACGATGGAAAGAATCCTATTTATAACGACAGTCACATAAAAATGTAATATAATTGTAAAAAGCAATACAACAATATTTCGATATTATATCTTAAATTTGCAACAAACTAATTGTATCGTTGTATGAAAGAGAATAAAAAACTCATCAAGGATGTCCTCAAGAAAACCTTAAATAGA